>Ga0209188_1000269_pt1 | contig 55840 bp, 50 predicted proteins | sample C_130625_EF_Meta_FD_187307 | JGI IMG/M metagenome (GOLD analysis project Ga0209188, IMG submission 187307) | Freshwater microbial communities from Lake Croche, Canada to study carbon cycling - C_130625_EF_MetaG (SPAdes) (version 2) | ecosystem: Environmental > Aquatic > Freshwater > Lake...
ATCTGTTCTATGATTACCACCTAAATATATAGTTACAAGTCCTGCTATTGAACAAAAATTTCCAACAATTAGTTTGGCATCATTATTTTCCCATACAATTTTAGGCAGACCATATGTATGTTTTCCATATGACATTATATAATATTATTATTATTATTATTTCAACAAATAAACTCTACATTTGAAATGTGAAAAGGTGTAAACATTTTTCGCAACTATAATTAATCTCAACCATTTTATTAAATTATGTGCTCAATTAAATTATATTTAAAATAAAAATGAGTTAATTAACTGAGATAAACGGATAGTCATAATAATATAAAACAACTGTAACAAAATGGAACATACTTTCAGAGTTTTTGATTTCAATGTTTATAATGAAACTCCTAGTAATGATTCTGGAAGTGAAGATAATAAAAAAGCTAGAAAAGATAATGCCGAGTTTATTATTCAAATGTTTGGATTAAATGAACAAGGAGAAACATGTTCTATTCAAGTAGAGGATTTTAAACCATTCTTTTATGTTATGGTAAACGATAAATGGAATACTGTTACTAAAAATAATTTTCTAGATTTTATCAAAAAGAAAATAGGAAAATATTATGAAAACTCCATTACAGAATGTCTAATCATAAAACGTAAAAAATTATATGGGTTTGATGGTGGAAAAGAACATAAATTTATCAAGTTTGAATTCAAAAATATGAGTGCTTATAATAAGGTAAAAAATTTATGGTACACTGATTATAATAAAGGTCATAAACTATTTAAGAATGGCTTGGCTTTTGAAAATACAAACATAAAATTATATGAAGCCAACATTCCACCTTTATTGCGGTTATTTCATATTCGTGATATTAGTCCTTCAGGCTGGATTGCATTACCTAAAAAGAAAACAATTTCCGTAGTAGATAATAAAAAAACATCATGTAATTATGAGTTTATTATCAACTACAAAGATATTGTTGCTTTAAATGACAATGAAAATCGGGTTCCATATAAAATCATGAGTTTTGATATTGAAGCCAGTAGTAGTCACGGTGACTTTCCAGTACCTATAAAATCATATAAAAAATTAGCAACCAATATTGTAGAATATTTTGAAACTTTAAAAATTGAAATGACAAAAGAGTTGTGTAAAAACATTTTACGACGAATAATTTTGGCTGCATTTGGTTATGAAACTATGGACGCTATAGATTTGGTTTACCCAAAAAATATTCCAAAATCAAAAAAAGATGTAGAAGTTATGTGTGAACAATGGTTGGAAGAACAGGTTCGTACAAATAACAATAGTACTATTTCAACCAGTGAAACAATAACAATAGAGGAAATGTTTGAAAAAATGAATAAACATGGAGAAGATGGAGAAGAAAGTTTTGATTTTTATAATAAAAAACATATTAAACAATATAATGATAAGAAAGCTACTATTGTTGATGTATTATGTGATAAAAATTTTGAAAGAGAGGGAAAACTATTTGAATTAAATAATTCATTGAACACATGTTTTCCAAAAGTAGAAGGTGATAAAGTAACTTTTATTGGTTCTACTTTTATGAATTACGGAGACCAAGAACCATATAAAAATCATTGTATTGTTTTAAATAGTTGTTCTGATATGCCAATTAATAATAGTGTGATTGAATCTTACGATACAGAACGTGAAGTATTATTGGCATGGCAACAATTAGTTCAGAAAGAAAACCCGGATATTGTTATTGGTTATAATATATTTGGGTTTGATTACGAGTTCATGTTCAGACGTGCAGAGGAAACTGGATGCGTAGACAAATTTTTAAAATTAGCACGAAATAATGATGAAATTTGTGGAACTAAAGATAAAGATACCAATAAATTGAAAATTGAAGAAAGTACTATACAAATTGCAAGTGGTCAACATGATTTAAAATTCATAAAGATGAATGGTCGTTTACAAATAGATTTATATAATTTCTTTAGACGTGAAGAAAATTTGACATCTTACAAATTGGATTATGTTGCGGGTCATTTCATAGGAGATTATATTAAAAGCTATGAACATTTATCATTCAAAACTGAGATTAAAACAACAAACTTGACAGGCCTTTTAGAGGGTAGTTTTATTCATTTGGAGGAAATTGGACATTCAGTTGATTATTATGACGATGGTGCAAAATTCAAAGTAATTTCTATAAACAAAGATGAATCAAAATTCAAAATAGACGGAATTATCAATCCAGATATGAATAAGAAGGTTCGTTGGTGTTTGGCAAAAGATGACGTGACACCAAAAGATATTTTTAGAATGACAAATGGAACTGCTAATGATAGGTCGGTAATTGCAAAATACTGTATTCAGGATTGTAACTTGGTTCATTATTTATTTAATAAAGTAGATGTGTTAACTGGTTTTATAGAAATGGCCAAAATTTGCAGTGTGCCTATTAATTTCTTAGTAATGAGAGGTCAAGGTATAAAATTAACAAGTTATGTTGCCAAGAAGTGTCGTGAGAAACGCACACTAATTCCTGTTATAGAAAAAGGTGATTTAGATGAAGGTTACGAAGGTGCAATTGTTCTTGACCCAAAATGTGATTTATACCTAGATAATCCAGTCGCATGTGTAGATTATGCTTCTTTGTACCCAAGTTCTATGATTAGTGAAAACTTATCCCATGATAGTAAAGTATGGACAAAAGAATATGATTTGGATAGAAACTTAATTGAAAATGGTGAATGGGGTGAAAAAGACGAAAATGGAAATTTTATATATGATAATTTACCTGGGTATGAATATGTAAATATTACATACGATACTTTTAAATATGTGCGCAAATCACCAAAAGCCGCAGCCGAAAAAGTGAAATCAGGAACAAAAACATGTAGGTTTGCTCAATTTCCAGAAGGCAAAGCAATTATGCCGTCTATTTTAGAAGAGTTATTGATGGCTAGAAAATCTACTCGCAAATTGATACCACAGCAAAAAGATGAATTCATGAAAAATATCTTGGATAAAAGACAATTAGGATACAAGGTAACAGCAAATTCTTTATATGGGCAATGTGGTGCAAAAACAAGTACATTTTATGAAAAAGATATTGCAGCGTGTACCACCGCCACTGGTAGATTGCTTTTGACTTATGCAAAAAAAATAATAGAAGAATGTTATGGAGATGCTGTTTGTAATACAGAAAAGTACGGTCCAGTTTTAACAAAAGCAGAATATATTTATGGGGATAGTGTTGCTAATTATACGCCAGTTGTAATTAAAAAAGGCGATAAAATTGAAATTATTTCAATAGATAAGTTAGCAGAAAAATACGGTAATAATCTATGGGTTTTGTGTCGCGAAGAAGGAAAACAAGAAAAGGAGTTTTGTGAATTTATTGACGTAGAAACATGGACAGAAAAGGGATGGACAAGATTACATAGAGTAATACGACATTCTTTGGCTAGTCATAAAAAAATGGTTCGCGTTGTAACTCCCGCTGCTATAGTTGATGTTACAGATGATCATTCTTTATTATTAAAGAATGGTTCAGAAATATCACCAAATGACGTTACAATAGGTACAGAACTATTACATCATAAATTACCTAAAATGAATAATAATACTACTAAAAAAGAAGAAGATTTCATGATTAATTTATTTGATATTTCCAGTCCAGAAAAACAACTTGAAATGGCAAGATTCATTGCTTATTATCAATCAATTGATGTTTACACAAAAATTATAAAAGTAAATAATGATAACCAGAAGTGTCAATTATATAAAGTGGAATTAATTAACAAATATTTAATATATGAAAATGATGTAGAAAATAGGAATGCCATATGTGAATTACAAGAAATACAATATCAAGGTTATGTATATGATTTAACGACACAAAACCATCATTTTGCTGCTGGCGTAGGAAATATGATTGTTCACAACACAGATTCTGTATTCTTTACATTTAATTTGCAAACGCCTGAAGGCAAACCAATTCGTGGTAAAGAAGCATTAGAAATTACTATTGAATTGGCACAAGAAGCAGGACTCTTAGCATCAAGTTATTTGAAAGGTCCACATGATTTAGAATACGAAAAGACGTTTATGCCATTCTGTTTGTTGTCAAAAAAACGATATGTTGGCATGCTTTATGAAACTGACCCAAATAAATGCAAACGTAAAGAAATGGGAATAGTGTTAAAACGTCGTGATAATGCACCAATCGTAAAGGATATTTATGGAGGAATTATAGATATTTTAATGAAAGAGCAAAATATTACTAAAGCAATAGAATTTTTACAAACTTCGTTGCAAAATATAGTAGATGAAAAATATCCTATGGAAAAATTAATTATTACAAAGTCATTGCGTTCAGGTTATAAAAATCCGCAATCTATAGCACATAAAGTATTAGCAGATAGAATAACTACTAGAGACCCAGGAAATAAGCCAAGCTCTGGGGATAGAATACCATTTGTTTATATAAATACAACAAATAAGAAAGCTTTACAAGGTGAAAAAATTGAAACTCCTAATTTTATTAAAGAAAATGGATTAAAAATTGACTACTCGTTCTATATAACAAATCAAATTATGAAACCAGTACAACAAGTTTTCGCCCTTGTTCTTGAAAAAATATGGGAATTACAAAAAAAGACAAATACAAAAATGAAGAAATACAAAATAGAAAAAGAGTCTATTATTAAAAAATATAGTGATGACCATGAAAAATGTCAGGATAAAATAGAAGACTTACGTAATAAAGAAATAAAAACATTGTTATTTGATAAATATTTAAGAGAAACCAATAATGAAAAACAAGGTGTTAAAAGTATTACAAATTTCTTCACATTAAAGGTCTAAATTATTAGGTAGATATTTTAGTTTTATTATTTACAATTTCTAAATAATAAAAAGATTAAATTTGAAAAATATTTTTTTGTTTATGCAAGAGACAATAGTTCGTTTGTATCTTTTGCAGAATCTTTTTTTTGAAACATTTCTTTAACAATATTTTTAACAAAATTAATTGATTTTTCAAAAGATATTAAACTACTATTGCTCTTAGTAACTTTATTTTCATTTTCATTTTGCAAATGAATAATGTAATCATACAACTCAGGTTGAAGAATTGCATATTCATAAAATCCTTTTGCTTCACTCCAATTTTCTATGAATCCCTCTTGTTCTAATCTACATAAAATTGCTTTTTCAGTTCTCTCATGTAGTCTGGATATTTCTTGAATACTTAATTCAAGTAGTTCATATTCTCTCTGCAATCTAATAAGTTCGTTGATATTCCATTTTTTATAACTTCTTTTTGTAGGGGTCATTTGTAAAAATTATATATTTATATCGTGTATATTTTTAAATTGTTTTGCATTAATAATAATTTACCGTCTAGATTCTCTCCTTCTATTTGGCGGGAATAACAATGTGAATAGCGCAGAAGTGTTATCAATTGTGTATTCTATGCTATTATTAGACAAATCAGTTAACGAATCGTTAAATAATGATTCTAAAATATTAGCTGCTTGATTTGTTATATTTCTATTAATATTATTATTATTTATGGATTGGCGAGGTTGATTTATATTTGAATTGATATTATTATTATTTTCTCCTTCATAGTTTTCATTCTCTCCATTCTCTCCGTTCTCTCCGTTCTCTCCGTTCTCTCCATTCTCTCCATTCTCTTCATTCTCTCCATTGTTTTCATTTTGTTGAACATTTGGATTATAATCTCTAATATCATATCTACAAACAGGGCATTTACAATTCGTGTTAAACCAAGCCATTAAATTATTTGTATTAAAAAGATGTCTGCATTCTCTTATCATGGTAACATTAGAAGAGTCAGTAAATGTCTCTAATGAAATAGGACAACTATTATTTATAGGTTCTAATATATCGCCGTAAACAATATTTCTTGTAGCATTTTCTATTTGACTTTGTGTAGGAGTTATATTAATCGGTTCTAAAAATGAATTGACAATTCTTGAAAATTGGTTACTTATATTTGAGTTTGTAGTAGTAGAGCTAGTAGTATTTGGGATTGTAAATAATTCCATATTATCTAGATAATATGGAATATTATCAATATAAACACGTCTTTGAGGAGTGTTATTCGCAAAAAAATCAGTAGTATTTCTATGTCTATTTCTATTATGATTATGGGTGCGATTATAACTAAAACCTCTATTACCACTTATAGGATTAGTTTGTCTTCTTCTATTATTCATTAAATCAATCAATTGACCAGTTATTTCATTATTTTGGTCCATCAAATGATGTATAATCCTCAAATTATCATTATACATTGTATTCAGTATATTAATAAATAAAATATCAGAATTGCTTATATCACCAAATAAATTACTATTTGCATTTGTATTTGCATTTCTATTTGCATTTGTATTGTTGGATGCCATATAATATAATTATATAATAATATATAAAATAATATTTTAAATACATTTAAATGTATTGTAATATTAATAATTAATATAAAAAGGTAATGAATAGTGAAACAATAATTAGTAATGAAATTTACAAAAATAAAGGATTAAGTGGATTAGCTAATTTGGGTAATACATGTTTTATTAATTCATGTGTTCAAATATTATCTCATACATATGAATTAAATGAATTATTAAATAATGAAACTATTATCAAAAAAATTAAAAATAAATACGATTCTGCGTTATTAATAGAATGGAATAATTTACGTAAATTATTATGGGAAAATAATTGTGTAGTAGCACCAAATAAATTTATTAAAACGATTCAAAAGGTTGCAGAATTAAAAGAAATTGAGATTTTTACAGGATATTCACAAAATGACGTGTCCGAGTTTTTATTATTTTTGATTGACTGTTTTCACAATTCTTTGTCAAGAGAGATTAAAATGAATATTTCAGGAAATCCAGAAAATGATATGGATGAATTAGCTATAAAGTGTTTCAGCATGATTAAAAATATGTACACAAAAGAATATTCTGAAATATGGAATATGTTTTATGGGGTTCATGTTTCGGAAATTGTATCAATTGAAACTGGTGCAAAAATAAAACAAACACCTGAGCCTTATTTTATGATTGACTTGCCTATTCCGCAAAATAATAAAACCCCGACATTAATAGATTGCTTAAATTTATATATTGAGGGCGAAGAATTGAAAGATGAAAATGCATGGTTTAATGACGAGACAAAAGAAAAAATAAATATTAGGAAAAAAATATTATTTTGGTCATTTCCAAATATTTTAGTAATTGATTTTAAAAGATTCAACTCCAGAAATCAAAAAAATCAAATATTTATTGATTTTCCATTGGACAACCTTGATTTATCAAATTATGTAATAGGTTATAAAAAAAAATCATACGTTTATGAATTGTATGGCATTTGTAACCATTCTGGAAATGTTTATGGAGGTCACTATACTTGTTATGTTAAAAATGCAAACGGGAAATGGTACCATTTCAATGATACTAGTGTAATAGAGGTTTCATTGATTGAAGCAATTATTTCAGCAAAAGCGTATGTTTTATTTTATAGAAAAAAACTAATACAATGATTTATATAAAACTATTATACTATATAATTATTATTATATATTATATATGGAAGTAAATACAACAACAACAGCAGACCCATTAAATATGTATAATTATGTAAATAATTATGTTTTAAATCCAGTTGTCCTTATCATAATCATTTTAATAATAATAGGGTATTTAGTTATGTTTTCTTCTTTAGGAAATAATGAACAAGCGAGTTTAGAATCAAATAATGGTGGATATGGACAAAGTTCTTTAGGTATTTTAGTAATTGTTATTTTGCTTATCTTAATATTAGTAAATGGTTTCAATTATTTTTTTAGTATTGATATTTCAGCTTATCTAAAAAACTTATTCACAAATAAGCCAGAGGTTGATATTGTAGTCAATGAGCCGCAACCCCAACCAAGTCCATCTATTCCTGAAATAAAATTTAGAAAACAAGTTTTTAATATACCTGGTAATTACTATGGATACAACGACGCAAAAGCAATATGCAATGCTTACGGAGCGGAATTAGCTTCATACCAACAAGTTGAATCCGCATATAAAAACGGTGCAGAATGGTGTAATTACGGATGGTCAGATGGACAAATGGCACTTTTCCCTACGCAACAACAAACTTTTAATAATTTACAAAACATAAAGGGTCATGAGCATGATTGTGGAAGACCAGGAATTAATGGTGGATACATAGCAAATCCAGAAGTTAAATTTGGCGTAAATTGTTATGGTAATAAACCAAAAATAACCCAAGATGAAGAAGAATTAATGAAAATTGCATCACCTTATCCAAAAACAATGCAAGATATTGAATTTCAGAAAAAGGTAGATTATTGGAAAAATAAAATTAATGAAATTGATGTATCACCTTTCAATTATAATATGTGGGGTGAAATGTAATTCTTAATTAAATAATGATTGCTAATTGGAAAACACGTAAATACTACTATTATACAAATTGTATAACAGTAATATATAAAATATATGCAATTACCTTTTATTGGATTTCTTAGTTGAGTTTTTCTTACTTTTAATAGTATTACTATTTTTCAAATTCTTTTTTGAAACCCTTTTATTTGAAACAACATGTTTCATTTTATTTTGCATATCTGTTTCATCAACTTTTACTAAATTCAATAATTTATCATGCAATGCCTCTTCCATTACTTCATCATCTTCGTCCCTATTCTTATTTTTATTATTGTATGGTAAATTAGTTCCACCTTCATATACAACTCCATTCTTGTAATTATAAGAAAGAGTCCAACTAGGTATTACTAAATTATTAAATAAATCAGAAACTTTATTACCTCCGTTTTGTGTCGCCCCTGCAAGTGAATTATTATGATTTAAAGTCATAATAGGAGATAACCCGTTCTTCAGCATGATTGAATTGACACTAAACCCGCCGCTTTGAATTTCACCATCATTATTATAGATTAATTCATCTGGACCAATATAACTATGATTTAAATTCATTGTATTCATTACACTATTATTGATTATATAAAATAATCAAATATTAATTAATTATTATAATATCGCTTTAATTCTGGAATAATTCTATGTTCTCTATTATTTTTAACATGATTTATAATTGCATTAACTTGCTCACTATTTTTAATAATTTCTCCTAAAGATTTTTCAAGATATTTAAAAGATAAAGGAGATGTAATTTTAGTATTCACAAATTTTAATTTACCATCAGTAATTTTAATTACAGAATTTGATAAATTGTTGTTTGTTGCATGTTGTGATAATTTTTGTTCAATAACATCTCTCTTATTTCGCAAATCTTTTAATTTTTCATTGTATATCTTAATTTGATTATCTAATAATACCCATTGTTGTATTGTTTGTTCAAAATTCATTTTATAAAATAATAATATAATTTAAAAACTATGAAACAACTACTAGAACGCCAACAAAAAGAAAATAATATTTTTCATCCTATTTCAACTATTAAAAATAATAGTACTAAACAAAATAGTACTCCATTAAATATTATATGTAAAAATGTATGTGTATTTACTAATGCGAGAGACGAAAAGCATATTAAAGAATGGGCGGCACACCACTTATTGATTGGGTTTAATAAAATAATTATTTTTGATCATAAGTCCCAAATACCTTTAACTAAAGTATTTGAAAAATTTGACAATCGTGTAAAAATTGTAGATGTTTCAGATTTAGAACATTCAGTCAAAATACCCCTTATGGATAGAGCGTCTCAAATTGCAAATTTATTAAAAATGGATTGGATGATATATTTAGACGCTGATGAATTCATTATATTAAATAAATTCAAAGATATTAAGCAGCTGTTATCTTTATACAACCACGCTGATTCTTTAGGAGTGAATTGGTTATTTTTTGGTTCTAATCATTTAAAAACTGACCCCGATGGGCTGATAATAGAAAATTATACAAGGTCTGATTTAATTTTAAATGACCACTTGAAATCATTTGTACGGCCGTCAAAAATAATAAGACCTGGTAATCCTCATTTTTACCACATAACAGACCCAACTAGATATTATGGTATTAACAATGTTAAAATTCAAAATGCAATTAATAGCACAGTACACTATTCTTACCATAGTAACTTTTATAATGTTGAGTACTATAAAACACCTATTTATATAGCACATTATGTCAATCAATCAGAAGAAAGTTATATTAAAAGAAAATTAAATTTACCAAGGGATGATAATGGAGAACATAGAAAATTAAATAATATTACAGAAATACACAACCAATTTAATTCAATTGAAAATAATGACCCAAAAAATAAATATGCTCAGAACATTAAGACATTTTTAAAAATTTATGGTCACGAATTTTAATATTTTATCGTCATTATTAACATTGCAAATATAATTTGAAATGTTAAATTATTTATTTGTATCTACGACGACTTTTGGAACTTGTATTATGGGATTTGTTTCTTCTATAACTTTGCTGCATTCCTAAAAGACCAAAAGGTACAATGGCTTGATTAATAACCTGTCCTAAAAACCCTCCGCGTCTTTTCTTTGTGTGATGTTTAACTTTTCTGTGTCTACGTCTTGAGCCAGCACTTTGAATTAAAGATAAACTACTTGCGTTTGGAATTCCAACCATATTAGCATTTTGGCCTTGAGCGCCAATAATTGCATTTCCTGGTACAGAAGCATATGCTCCACTTTGTGAAAAAACTCTGTCAAATTGACTAGGTTCGCTACCATTTACATAATTACCATAAGTACTTTCGGAACTATATGGATAAACACCATTACCTCCTCTCATTTTGTGCCTGCGTCTGCGACCTCCTTGCATTGATGCAAAATACGGTAAATTAGCGTCACCTCCTTTTTTATGTCTTCTATGAGTAATCTTTCGTGCCATTTATATATTAACGAATGAAAATAAATTATTTAATCAAGTAAATAAAATAATAATCCCTAAATATTTTGCTTTATATTTTATATCAATTTATTTAGATTACTTTTATTTCGTAAAATAAAAATTAGTATCAACAATATTGCTAAAATCATAATAAAAATCATGAATACTAACAAGACTGTAATATAAATATAAGGATTGATTTCATACAAAATAAAATCAATTACTGGTTTTAATAACAATTTAAATTCATTTTTTACGTCGTCTCTCTTTAAAATATCCAGACATTGTTGAACTATAGATTCTTTCATAATAAATTATTTTTTTATATTTATTGATAATAAATTTATAAAATATTTTGCGTGTTATTAATATTTAAAAAATATAATAATGAAATAATAATGGATAATATTATTGAACCTAGTAAAAATTTTGACTTTTCTAAATTATCTTTAGCGCATCCTGTAGGTATCCAAGGTGGTGCATATTTTACTAAAATATTGTATAATAATAAACCTTTGTATATTCAAACAACAAAAAGTTTAACAAGACAAGGTTTTGTTAAAACAGGCAAAAAATATTATTGTGATTTAATGTTTGACAATAATTCGGAAACTTTAGTAAATTGGTTTGAAAATTTAGAAGAAAATTGTCAAAAGTTAATTTTTGATAAAAGTGAAGCGTGGTTTCAAAATACTTTAGAGAAAAGTGATGTTGAAACTGCTTTTAATTCTATTATACGTCTTTACAAGTCAGGTAAATATTATTTAGTTAGAACAAATGTCAAAGTAGGTTCAAACAATGAACCTTCTGTTAAAATTTATAATGAAAATGAAGTTCCTCTTTCTATTGAAGATGTTAAAGAAGAGACAAATGTTTTTTCTATTTTAGAAATACAGGGTATTAAATTTACATCACGTAATTTTCAAATTGATATTGAATTAAGACAAGTTATGGTGTTAGATAATGAGCCTTTATTTGATAATTGTTTAATTAAAACAATTAATTCAAAAAAACATATGAATGAATGTAAAAATCAAAGTCCAGAACAAAATCAAAATGCAATTCACGAAAATATGAATTCTTTAGAAAAAGAACCATCATCATTAATTGATTTGTCAAAAAATAAAATTGCCGCCGACATGGAAGATATTATCAATGACAATCTTGATGACAACGTTGATTTAGGAAGAGAACTAGATGTGAAAAATGACAAATCAATCTTACAAGAAGATAACCTAAATAATAATGAAGAATTAGACCTAGATATTTATGCTGAAATTGAAGTGTTGCCTCTAGAAGAATTGAAAGATAATACAGAATTGAAAGAAATGGATTGGGATATTCCTTTAGAAGATGAAGATGATTTAGAAACTATGAAAAATGAAACTATAACTTTAAAGAAACCAAATGAAGTTTATTATGAACTTTACAAAGAAGCGAGAGAAAAGGCAAAATTAGCTAAGAAGAGTGCTATTATTGCATATTTAGAAGCTAAAAATATAAGAAAAACATATATGATTGACGATTTAGATGAAAGTGAAAGTGATATAGATGCTGAAATTGATGAAGTCTCAGAAAGTGAATTGGAAGGACTGTAAATTTAGGATTAATAGTTTCACTTTTTGTTAATGTTTAGAATAATTAATAAATAAATTAATATGTATTCTAAAAATTATTTTATCATTAATTTTATATAATGAGCATATCTTTTAAAAAGCTGTGGAACGATTATGGTATTGGTGCAATTCTAGTTCTATTAATTCTTGCATATGTTGTTAGTTTATTCGCTAATTATTTGTCATCCAAAGGAATGTATGGTTATGAATCAAACGCTACTATGCCACAACAATACAAAAACTCTCAGGCATCCCAAAATTACAATGGTAATGGTGGAAACGTTCGCCCTTCTGAACCTTTAGGGCAAAATGAAGTATTTTCTTCTGCAAATGGTGTACAAACAAGTATGCCTGGAATGCCTTCATCATGTTCACAACCAAACATCCAAAACCCTGCTGAGCTTCTTCCAAAAGATACAAATAGTCAATGGGCGCAATTAAACCCATCTGGTAAAGGGGAGTTAGCAAATGTTAATTTATTAAAAGCCGGTTACCATATTGGTATTGACACTATTGGTCAAACTCTAAGAAATGCTAACCTTCAAATTCGTTCAGAACCACCTAATCCTCAACTTTATGTTGGACCATGGAATCAAAGTACTATTGAACCTGATTTCATGAGGCCACCTCTTGAATTAGGCTCAGGACCACAATAAATAAACATTATTAGAATAATATTTTTACATAATTTATAACTTCTATTGGAAGAAGTTATAAATATACAATTTGTAAATCTTCTTTAATAATAATATATTTAATAAATAATGAATTTATTTATATGTATTATATCTTTATTAGCAGGACTGTGTGTAAAAATATATGATGATTTAAATGATAATGAATTATTCCATAAATTTCGTAATGATACATTTATGGAATTTTTAAAAGGTATGCATTTCATTTCATTTACAACAATAAGTATTGAAGAACCATTGTTTTTCATTATTGCATATATAGCAAATGTATTGAACTACCTAGGTAATAATGATGCATTTAGCGAATCTTATGAATATTCGCTGTTGTATTCATTTATGTTATTATTTATTATTATAGATTATAAAAAAATTACAAATATTTGTCTATTAGATATCTTACTAATCATATGCGCTTTTGCAACAAATTTTGTAGAACCTATAATAATGAAATATTTTTTTAAAGATAGTGAATTTTCATTTGAAAAATTGATTTTAAGAACCATAACTTTGATAGGTATAATAGTATACTTTTTATTGAGTAAATCTACACCAACTAAATTTGTGTTTTCTTATTATATTGGTTATTTTTTATTTTCAGTTTTGGTTCAATGTTATTCATTAATATCAATAAAGGATTGTAAAAAAGAACCTACAAAAGAACCTACAAAAGAACCTACAAAAGAAACAGATGCAAATGCAAAAACAAAAGAAACTGAAACAGATGCAAATGCAGATGAAAAAACAAAAGAAGCAGAATCATAATTAATTAATTATTTATTAAAACATAGTAAATATTATTGAATATATTACTTAAGTTATGTATATTTTCACGATATTGTTATCTACATTTTTACTCGTTAGTTCACTTAAACCAAAAGAACCAAAATTTTGCGTAAACTGCAGATATTTTCTTCCACTGAGTGATGGTTCAAAACTAGAATATGGTAGATGTTCATTATTTCCATATAGTAGTGGAAAATTTTTTGTTGATGGAATTAGTCGCAGCACAGATTTTTATAGTTGCTCTACTGCGAGAACTTCAAATAGCATGTGTGGTAACCATGCATCAAGATACAAAAAAAAATATACAAGAAAAATACACGAAAATAATGAAGAGTTAGAAGATAAATAAAAAAATTGATTGAATTATATTTGGTGTTGTCAAATATAATTTAATTGGATTGTATTTAAATAAAGATGGGAAGTTTTATTTCAGCACATAATATGTTTAGTTACAATAATCAAGATAATAAACATAGAACATGTTATTGTTGTTCAAAAAAAATTGATGACAAAAGTTTTATTATTTGTGTGAGATGTAAAATAGCATTACATAATAATTGCGAGGAATCTTATGGAAATAAGTATAATACTATGTGCCCTCGTTGTGATAGATGTGGAAGTTTAGGTACAATATACGCGCACTAAATAAATATATAAAAACAAAAAAAATATATATGTATATAGTAACATACAGTAATCTATGGAGAAACATAGTATATTTTTTTATATATTTCTAGGATTTGTATTACTATTATGTTTACGAATATATTACGATTCTGATGCATTCAACCTAAAATGTATCATATCTTCAAAAGATGGAAATAGATATTGCGTAAGAGAGAGAGAAAAATTAGAACTTGCTGCAGATTTATTGGCAACTGTAACTGAAAAATGCAAGAAAATGGTTGAATATATGAAAGAAACACATCCTGATGACCCGCGAACAAAACGATTAGTAGAAGGTTTTAATCCTAAAAAAATTAGTGAAACATTACCGACAAGTGAATTGACTGCTTATAGTGAAAATAAGGGGGAAAAATTAGCTTTTTGTTTAAATACCACAAAACAAGGTGATAAATTAATAGACGTAAACACGTTAACATTTGTAGCTCTTCATGAGTTATCTCATATTATGACTGAATCTATTGGTCATAAACAAGATTTTTGGCAAAATTTTAAATTTTTACTTAGTAATGCAAAAGATGCCAAGATATATCAGCCAATAGATTATAAAAAACAACCACAACAATACTGTGGGATGACTATCAATGATAATCCTTATTATGATTTAGTTTAGCATTTTTTAAACTATCATTTGTTTTTAGATTTACATTATTTACATATAAAAATAATTTAAATACATAATATATGGCGGAGGCAGCAGTAGAGACAAAAACAAATGTAGAGACAGAGGCTGAAACAAATGCAAACGCAAATACAATTATAGAGCCTATTTATAAAGTTAATTGTATAATAAATGATGTTATAGACACCATTTATGTTTTTAATGGGGGTAAGGACAAAAGTATTAATCAAATATTTGATGATAATGAAATAGAAAAAATTAATAGCAATAAAATTAAAATTGTATATAGTAAACAACAAATTCATTTAGATGACAGTATTGGAATGATAAAACTTAAAATTTTAAATCAACTAAAGAAATCTATTTCAATGGATGAAATTTATTTGTATTGTCAAAAAATAGAAACATTTAATTCCGTATCCTTGTATCAAACATTAACTCAGAACAAGAAGTTGTCATTGACAAATGTACGATTAAATCAATTTATTTCTAACATAGTAAGTGAAGAAAATGGGACTAAATTTTTAATGGGAGACGAAAATAAACAAGAGGTTTACGACTATGATGATATAGTAAAAATGAACTTTGATAATAAAAAATTTATCGTAAATAAAGTATTAGGGCAAAAGTTTTTTATTGTTGAAAACGAGTACCCATTTGTTGTTAATCCTTATGATGTTAAATCATATGATTCATTTTTAGAGAGAAATTCTAGAAAATCATTGTCTACGTTGAATAGTCATTTGTTATTAAACAGTGGAGATATTGTAAATAATAACATTTTTTTATGTCTAACCCAAGACGTTTTAAATTTTAGTGAAAATAAAAGTATTCCACAAGATTTAACTTTAAAAATTTATTATCCGTTTTTATATGAAAATAATATCAATAATTTAGATGATTTAAAAGCAAAACAAGGAGAGCTTATCAAAAAAAACGAAAAATATTTGAATGAAACTACTTTAGATTATTTCAATACGGTTGATATGTTTTATAATATCTATGATTTGCGAAAAAGTGAATTAAAATATATTGATAAAGGAATCAAATACTTGAAGCTAGTCATGAAACCAATTTATAAAATAAATATTCCATTGGAAACAGTATTTAAAATTTTACATGCAACACAAGAAAATCCACTTATAAAATATAATCCGTCATCTAGACAAGAAAATATTTATAGATTGTTTACAGATAAAATTGCTACTGATGGGAGAAAAATCCCCTATTTAAAAAAAGGATTAATTTTCAAATTAATTAAAAATATTGGCAAAACAAAATCAGTTTCAGTATATATTAATTCAAATGTTGATGCTAATATTAATCAATTGGTTTGTGATTTTGATGAAAATGGGTTCGTAACAATTTTTTGTGAATTAGAAAAACTAATGGACGAATCGCAAATAAATTTGTTATTTAAAACAAATATCAATCCTATTATTCAAGAAATTAGTAATTTTTTAGAGCAAAGTGGTTATAAAATTTCTTTATTTGAAACTATTAAAAGTGATAATATAGAAATAAAACAATTAACTTATGAATCTAATATTAAAATCAAACATGCCATTAATTTAGATACGTACAAAGGTTGTATTTCAAGTATATTTAATAATGAGTCTAGTTCCTTTAAAAAAGATATTCATTTAAGATTCAAAAGAGTATCTAATTTCAATAAAGTTACTAGCCAGGAAGCTTTTATAATGGAAAAAAGTGCAGAAGGTTTTAGAGGCGATGAAATTATTGAGGCTTTGTTAGAAAATTTTCAAGATGATTTGGATAGGAATCAAGCGAATGAATTAGTTCAAAAAGTTGCAAATGAGATTCAATTGGAAAGAGGTGTGAAAAAAATAGACATTAAAATAAAAGATAATCCTGGTTTTAAAACTACTATTCAACTAGAGCAAAAAACAGGCGTGATAACAATACGTGTAGAAAATATTAATGACATATATTATTTAGATACAATACCAATATATTTAGATAGTATTATTCGTATTACACAAGATAAAAATAGTACAAAATATCCGACCAAAAAAATAAATGAGATATGTTCAAGTGAAGAAAAAAAGGAAATTAAAATACACGATATAATTTCTCCTGTGGAGAGTCAACTGTCTGAATTAGAAATCCCTTCAATTGATGAAGAAAATGAAAATATGGAATATACAAAAATTTCAGAATCATCACAATCATATTCTGATAATGAGAATAGACCCAAGAATGCACTGGACTTATTTTTTGATGACGATGACGACGAAGAAGACGAAGACGACGAAGAAAACGAAGAAGGAGTTGAAAATAAAAAAGATTATAACGATAATACAAGTGAAGCAAGTATTAAAAGTTACGCAAGTAATAAGGAGGGTGGAGAACTTAATAGTAGCGATGAAGACGAAAATAATGATGAATCAGTTAATTCAGATAATGAATCCATAAATTCAGACAATGAATCAGTTAATTCAGAGAATGAAGTAATAAATATTGATAATTTAGTTTTAAAAAAGAAGGACCCATATTTTCAAACTAGAATTGAAAAATTAGACCCTGCTTTAATTGTTAAAGAAGATACAAAAGAATTCAATTCGTATGTAAGAGTGTGCAGCAGTACAACTAAAAGACAACCTGTAATTTTAACTAATAAAGAATTGGATAAAATAAATAAGGACCATCCTGGATTTTTACGCGATGAAGATGTTATTAAATATGGTTCAGACCCAAATAAACAATTTAATTATATTTGTCCACGGTTCTGGTGTTTAAAAAATAATACCGTCGTTGACCCAAAAGACTTGACTGAAGTAATTGTTAATGGTAAAAAAGAGCTTAAAAGTCCTAATTGTGGTTACGTATTACCGGAAGATGCAAAAACAGTAAAACCTGGTTATTATGTTTATGAATTTTTTAAACCTAAAAGTGGGAAAAAAGATTATAAAAGATACCCTGGTTTTCAAGTAGATAACCATCCACAAGGGTATTGTTTACCCTGTTGTTTTGATAAATATAACACAATTGGAAGAATTACTACAAAAAAACATTGTAATCAAAATAAAATTAATGATGAAAATAAAGAAGATGAATCTAACATTAAAGAGAGTGGAAAAACAAAACAAAAAAGGGGCAAACAAGAGGATGAATATATAATTGGTCCTGATAAATTTCCTATTTCACAAGGAAGATGGGGTTATTTACCACCTCAAATCCAACAAATATTACATGAAGTAAATGCAGATTGTCAAATTAGTAAAACTAATACCAATTTAAAACCGGACCATCCTTGTTTACTAAGACATGGAATAGAAATAAGCGATAAACAATCATTTGTTGCATGCATTTCTGACATTCTATTTTATGGTACTGCTAATACAAGTGATTCATATGCACCATCTATTAAAGAAATGAAAAAGGTAATTATAGAAGCCCTTACAATTGATAATTTTATCACTTATCAAAATGGTAATTTAGTAAATGATTTCAAAAGTGTTAATGTCTCTGTGGACGAAGATATCTTAGATATTGACACTAAAAATGAAAAATATACGTCATCCAAACTATACTCAAAAATAAATAAATCCAATAAAGATGAAGTGTTATATTTTAAAAAGGTTACAAGTGCTTTTGAAAATTTTATTAGTTATTTAAAAGATGATGATGCAATTATTGACCACACTTACTTGTGGGATATAATCTCCAAACCTAATCCAAAGTTATTTGTGAAAGGTGTAAATTTAATTATTTTAAAAATACCAAATGATGATATTACTAACAATGTTGAATTGTTATGCCCAACAAATCATTATTCAAACGAATTTTATGAAACTAGAAAACCTACTGTTTTAATAATTAAAGAAGAGAAATACTATGAACCCATTTACTCTTATACGATTACAAATAAAAAATATAGTATTTTGAAATTGTTTAATGAATACGACCCACATTTAAGTAAGAATATACGTAATATTTTTAAAGAACTTATCAGACCTTTTTATTCAAAATTTTGTAAACCATTGGATAGTATGCCCAATGTTTATAAAGCAAAGCGCGCACCATTATTAATGAGTCTTATACAAAAACTAGATAAATACGACTATAATGTTATTAAATTAGTTATGAATTTTAATAATAAGATTATTGGTGTAATCGCAGAAAGTCCCGCTTCGTCAAAGTTAACAGGATTTGTCCCTTGTTATCCATCGTCATTAAGTGAAAATATTAAAAATAATCTAGATTTTGTTTTTATGAATGATATATCTTTATGGAAAAGCTATGAAGATACATTTGAGTTTTTGACACAACTTTATAACAAAAGTACAAAACGTAAAACAGAAACAAAGTCTGACATACATTGTAAACCGATGCTGAAAGTAGTAGAAGATGAATTAGTAGTTGGTATAATTACTGAAACAAATCAATTCATTCAAATATCAAATCCAATACCAGAAATTGATATTAAAGGCAATCAAGACTTGCCTTCTTTGAAAAACACAAATTATGTTGTAAAAAATTCAAATGCAAATAAATATATTCAAAGCGATTCTATAATAACTACAACACATAAAGTAGATAGCGAAAGAGTTGATTATATCAAAAAAATAACATATGAAACTAACTTTTATAATATTTTCAGAAATACTATTCGCATTTTGTTAAATGATTATTCAAACACTAAAATAAGAGAGCAAGTTGAAAACGAAATTTTCAAAGATTATATTATTTATTCTCAAAAATTGACAAAGATTAATAAACTATTACGTGAACTTGTAAAAAATAAAATACAGTTTATTGGAGATGAAAATTATTATAAATTAATTGATGAATTCACAACGTGTATAGTAAAAAATAAAGATACTTGTAATAAATCACCTAATTTATGTGTGTTTACTGAAAATAATAGTTGCAATGTTATTTTACCAAAAAAAAATCTAATGACTGGTAAAGAAAACGAAGAAATATATTTTGGAAAAATGTCAGATGAATTAATTAGATATAGCAGAATTCAATCATTCATTTTGCAACCTCAATCATTTTTATCTTTTGGAAATATTGGATATAATTTACGAGATAACGAAATAATAATGTTACAATCATTATTAACGCAAGACTATTTTGAAACGCTTGAGCCAGCAATTATTAATAAATATGTCAAATTTAATTCATACGATGAAACTGAACCAATTATAAGCCAAACTTATGAAAATAAGGTTAGAAATATTGATTTAGAAAATAATAATAACATGTTAGAAGCATCTTGCAATAAACAAACAAACGATAAAATTAGTTCGGGTATTTGGAAAAAATGCTTTCCTGATAAATTTAAAGAAATTGAATTCGGTAAAAATATTATTTGTACTTTTGAAATTATTATAGAAATAATTGAAAAGAAAACAGGTGAAAAAATTGAAATGAATAGAATTAAAAATATACTTTATGAAGAGTATACACGCTATATTAAAAGTTATCCTCAACAAATTATTAATATTCTAATTTCCGAAGGTAAAAAAACTCTTGGCGACCAAGTTAACTCTAACGTATTATCGTTCTCTAGTTTTATTTATTCTGATAATTATTTTTTAACACCATTAGACCTTTGGTTATTAGTTAATAAATTTAGAATACCCACATTTTTTATTTCAACAAAAAAAATATTACAGACAAATTATGAAAAAAATATATTTTTAGGTTATGGGGATGTTAATGATATTGATAACCAACAATTTTGTTTTATAATAGTACCTGCTTTAGGACCAGAAAAGGTACCCAGTTATAAAGTTGTAATGTCTAATAAAAATGAAATATTCATATCAATGAAAGAATTGAAAAAAACTTGTGACGATGAAATGAAAATGGCGTTTAATAATGAAACCACAATAGAAAATTATCTGAAAAATTTCGTAAAAATTGACAAACCTAAAAAGATTGTAGCATTAAAAGATAAATTTCGTATTGAAAACGACAATGAAAATGACGAAGAATAAATAAATAATAAATTTTTTATGGGTATAAATTTATTATTTTTGAAATAATATACATTTGATTCTGTTTCCTAATTCTTTTTTAACATTATCTAAATTATATTTCAAATCATCTATGAATATAATATTTTTATAATTAGTCATATTTATAAATTTTTTTATTATTATTCCTTTTGGAATATCGCCGCAAAAATAGACTGGATACTTGTCAATGTCTATACCTAAAATTTTAAATTGTCTACGAGTAAATTCAATATATTTAATATTGCGCGCGGTTACAAAATACAGTTTTGAGTTTGTTTTTTGAAGTTTTTGCAATAAATTTGTAAATCCATCTTTATCAGTATATTTTGGTAAATTAATTACTAAATTGTTATTTTTGTTTGCTGTAAATTTAACAAATTTGTTAGTTAATAATGTATCATCTATATCACATAAAATTAGGGATTTTTGCGTTATTGGAACATTATTAAATGAATTTAATACTGGATAACCCATATAATAATATTTTATTATAAATATATTTATTCATTCATAATTGTTCAAAAAACGTAACAACATCACTAGTGGTGGTCATCATCATCATCGTCATCACCATAACTGTCATCATCATTATTATTATTATTTGCATTATTACCGTTGTTATCATCATCATCATCGTCCTCGTAATCAATGTCATTCGCATCATAATCTTCAATGAGATTTGTTGCGTGATTATTCATAAATTCATTTTTATCTTTTACTTTTGTAATTTCATGAAAAGAAATATGCTTGCTATCATATTCAAATCGTTCTGTTGTATGTGAAAATAAATCTGTATACTTTTTATAAATTTTCCTACCAAATGTTGGATTAAATTTATTGAATTCAGACAATTTTTGTTTTAACAATTTTTTACAATAAATTCGGTCTACGTATAATAAAGAATATTGTGATGTTATAAATAATTCTAAATACGGTTTCATTATATTTATTAATAAATCTTTTGGAAAAGTATGGTCTATAATTATTTGTTGTTGTCTATATTTAACAAGTGAATTGTATTCATCTATCATACAATTAATATTAGTAGAAATTGCGTTTTTATTGCAATTAGTTAAATAATTTTTTATTGAAAAATTTCTTAATAAATATTGATATTTTTTTACAAAATTATTCAAATCAAAATCTGTTTTAAAAAAATAATAAAATAATTCTGGATGCAAAAATGTTTTACTTGTTATAAAAAAATAAATATTATATAATGTAGATTTGCTCAAGACAATATTATTATATGGATTTTTTATTGGCGTTGGATTACTAAAAAAAAAATATGAATTTGCTATTGAATTATGTATTATTTTAATCAAATCGTGGATATTGAAAAGATATTTACAATTATTCTGAAACAAACAATAAACATATTTACCATTTTCACTTATTTCATTCATAATTAAATCAGTATCAACCATTGTTTTTGCCTTTTTATATTTAAATAAAAAGGCAAATCTTGCAAACGCATTGTATGTTTTCTGAATTTTATTAAAATAATTTAAAAAAGTTTCTTTTATTTCGCAATTATGAAAAATATTGTATATTGTTTCATTTAAAAAAATGAATTTATTTTGAATAGAGTATGTTTTTTGAAAAAAAATAAAAAAACTTATTATATAAATGTTTTTGAAAATATGTGGTTGTTCACTTAAATCATATTTATCATCAAATCCCACTATTTTTTTACTTATTAAATGAAATGTATGCATGTTTACTTATTTTTGTCTATATTACTATTTATATATTTATTAATAGTAATATATTTAATATGAATTAAGATATTATTTTATTATAATTTTTTAGAATCCTGGGTTGTAATCATCATCTTCGCCCATGTCTTTAGGTTTTATACTAATTGCATTGTTTTGAATACTAATTTTATTCACTGAACATGTGTCAGCTGGATTATCTATGTTACCAAAGAATTTATCAATTTCTTCAACTACGTCCACATTTTTATATTCAGCAGCTGCCTCCATTTTAATCATTTCATCTATATCTAGTACCACTTGGAATGCGCTTGTACCGAAGAATCCTTCTTGACCACACATGACATTTGCAGATATTCCTTTGAGTGTATCCAATTCCGCATGTCTAGCTGCTTTCAAAAACATCTCCGGAGTTTCTTCAAATGATGCTTTGGCGATTGGACCAATATTATCATTGTTAATACCGTGTCTGAATATTGATATCATTTTACTTGTAAAAGTCATTCTGTCTACTAAAACACTATAGTTATGATAATTAATGTATGCGCCATCAAATTCAATAACATCTACCAATTCATTGTAAATTGCTTGACGCGCAGCTTCAATACCTAGTACATTGTATATTTCAACAATATCATTACTAAATGTTCTTGTATTATCAATATAATCAATACCAAGAATTTCCAACAAGTTGGTTCCTATAGTATCTAATACCCATATGTCTTCTCTTTTATACAAACCATTCTTCTCTACAACATTGTCTTTTATCTTACGAAGAATAACCTTGTTGATACCTTTAATTCCACGGAGCACCACGTTTTGCAATAATTGGTCTTGGAAATTCTTCAAAATATAAATTTGGTCTGATTGGTCAAGAGGTAATTTTGTTTTTGCACCCGCTGACTTACCTGAATTGTTTTTAATTACTTCGTTCATTCTAATTCTAAAAACTAATTTGTCCGCATTATAATCAGAATAAACACAATTGATTTGGTTTTCATAACAATTGTTTATTGTGAAATTGACATCGTCCATTGTGATGTTCTTTTCAAGCATTATTTCAGGGTCCATTTCCATACGAATAACCCACTTTGATTTTTCATTTTCATCATTTGCCAAATTTACTTCAGCGCAACTTGCAACCATACTCTCAAATGCTCTGTACTGTTGAATTGTATCTTTGTCTTCTGAAATCAAAGTGTTCAAATCATCTGGGTCAAAACATATTTCTATAGACTTTACGATTTCCACTAATTTAGTGTGTTCAATCATATACATAATGGTTTGAGCCTTCTCTTTTTGTGTTTCTTCTTCTTCTTTTAAGTAGATAGTTAGTGATGGATTTTTTGGTTCTGATGACAGCGATAGAATTTCTTCAATTCTTGGTACACCACGAGTCACGTTGGATTTTGATGCTACACCAGCAAAATGAAACGTGTTAAGAGTCATCTGTGTTGATACCTCACCAATACTTTGACCTGCAATCATACCCACCATTTCACCTGGCGCAACAATGGCTCTCTTATAAGTCAATACGATTGTGCTCAATAATAGAAGGAGTGCATCTTTATTGAAACGCTTGACAATGAGCAAGTCTTTTGGTGATAAGTAATAATAATATAATGTCTTGAACAAAAGTGTTGGAGCAACATAGTGAATCTTCTCCAAATTTTGATATGTTTGTTCAATTAATTCAAAAGCTTCTACTATGGTAATATCTACTAGAGAAGTGCTATTAATATTGAATTGACCTTGGATATTACTAATAATATATTGGAATCCAACAGGGCAATTTACAATGCTATCGGATTTTTTCTTGAAAACGTTTTTGATTATTTCGGCACGATTTTCAATCATCATATTTGAATAGTTCAAACACATGTCATTCATTTTTTGAGATTGTTTCTTAAAACGTGTCATTGTATTTTTCAAAAAGATGTTTGATAGTAATTTGGATTTTGCATTTTCATCTGGGATATTGAAGTGAGCATAAATATCTTGTGTACTCATTGTAACAATAGGAATAAATTGATTTTCTACTTTTGTTGTGTCAATACCGTCATCACCATATGCAAATTGGACAATTTTATTTTTGTTTGTTCTAATTGTCATGTCGTAATGCACCATCAAATCCTCTAGACCTTTGATTAATCTTCTTTGAATATAACCTGTTGTAGAAGTTTTAACAGCTGTATCAATTAAACCAACGCGACCACCCATTGCATGGAAGAAGAGTTCTTGCGGTGATAGACCATTGATGTAAGAACTTTCTACGAATCCACGTGCGCCTGGTGAGTCATCAAATTTGGAGAAATGTGGTAATGTTCTATGTTCAAAACCGTATGGTATGCGTTTACCATCTACGTTTTGTTGTCCTAGGCATGAAATCATGAAGGAGATATTTAGGTCCGAACCTTTTGAACCCGCTTTTACCATTGTAACGAAACGGTTATTGGCTCCAAGACTTTTCAAACCAATCTTACCTGATTCAGATGTTGCTTGATTTAAAATATTGTTAACTTGAGTTTCAAACTCCTCTTCATTGGTTTTACCTGTATTATTTTCAAAAATTCCTATTTGTGTTTGGTCAATTAAATTCTTGACATCGGTTTTCTTTTTTGTGATTACGTCAATAATTTCGTCGTTTGTTTTTTTATCAGATATTAAATCACTAATTCCTACACTGAAACCACTGCTTTTCATGTACTCAGTAATTACGTTTTGTAAATCATCAATGTACTTGGCAGAGGACATATTTCCAAAATCATTGCAGATTCTGTGTAGTAGACCTTTTGAGCCTGCTGCAAGAACATCTTTGGTCATTTGACCACGAATATATTCGCCATCAATGATTTCCAAAACCCCTGTCTTGGTTGTGTTGTAATCGTCTTTGTCTTCAACAAAACCTTTGGTCTTGAATTTCAAAGTTAGTGGTGGTGTAATTTGTGTTAATATATTGAAACTGGATATTTTATTATTTTTTTCATAGTCAGCTAGCAATTCATTCTCATTAATTCCGTCAAACATCATCAAGATATTCATTGCTTCTCTTGGTGTAAAACTCACGTCTTTTCTTGTGAATTGATAACAGCCAAGCATAGAGTCTTGATAAATGCCAATAATGGATGAATTATTGGCTGGACTAATTATTTGAAAAGGAACTGCTGCTAAGTTTCTTAATTCGGCCTCGGACTCTGGGTCCTGGGCCATGTGCAAATTCATCTCATCGCCATCAAACTTTTTGCAGCATATATGGTCTGGCAAAATTTTATTTTAAATTAGTTTATTTTTACCAAGCTAAATATACTACAACCCTCTAAGTTTCCAAAGAGGAAGGACTGTACCTTAAGCAAACTCGGGATGGCTAGTCCGTCATTGTTCACCAACACCTCAGCAGTCTCTGAGTGCCTGTCATATCCTACCATAACGGAGTTAGACAGTAGCACTGCGGATTACCCATCCTATCCTTCACATTATTACCTTTGGGTTCGGCTATTAACCGAGTTCCTCACAGACGTTTCCTGTAGTGAGTGGTAGTGAAAGGCTTTAGGGACTTCCCGCATCAAGGTGTTTCGCAAATAAATCAATATATTCTTGGGGTATTTCTATATTATTTTTTTTATGATAATCTAATAATGTTGATAAATGTTGTTCAATTTGAGATTTCAAGATTTTATTATTTTTTGATAAATTTTCTTTACAAGATAAAGGCATCGTATTTCTCCAATTAAAAGCAATGAGTTGTTCATCGTCGTTGTTCAAGTCAAATTTAGACAACGGTATTACGTGGTCTATGTGCCAATCTTTTCCACGATTTTCAAGAGTATAACCGTTATTATTAGATAATATCCAGTTCAAATATTCATTTGAATTACAGCCTAAATAATCACATGTATGTTTTGATTTATGATTAATAGCACTAATAATTCTACTTCGTATTACTCTTTTAAATTTGTCTAGAGGCTCATCTCTTTCACATATTTTACATTTCAATCGTTTATTTCTGAAATTACAATTAGGTTTTATATTATTGCAAGAACTACATTTTTTATTTCCGATTCCTATCTCATCTTCTTTCAATTTTTGTTTCTGTAAAACTTTAATATGCTTGGATTCAATAACTCTTTTAATTAATACTTTACGGTGTTCTTCATCAGTATTGTATTTCAATTGTCTTTTTGAGTTATTACAATCTTTGCATATTTTTCTGTTTTTGATAAAAGATGAAATAGGTTTTTCTTTATTACAAAAATTGCAATTTTGTTGTAATTCTTCATTAATTTCAAGCGATTTATATTTTTCTCTACTTTTATTGTTACGACACTCTTTGCAAATATTTCTTTTAATAATAAATTTATCTTCAGTTTTTATTTCTCCACATTTTGAACAACTTTTTTCTAAAGGTTTTGTATCAGATACATCCATTTATATTTAATTATAGATTATTTTTTTAAATTGTTTACCTCAAATATTAATTTATTCACTAGGGAGTAAAACACTTTTAATGCTCCCTTTTGCGGACGTTGATGGTCTATAAAATTTCATCCGCATTATATGGCTTTGTCTTATATCCTTATTATTTCTAGTAAGGGTGGAGTACACCTTGTGCCTTATCAAGTTGGTTAAACTATCATTTAAGACCCGTCGTCATCTACTCTCTGAACCTTCCCCATGCTCTATCATAACGAGTTTAGGGGCTTGGCTGCTGATTATCCAATCCTTCACTTTATTACCTTTGGGTACGATTATTAATCGTGTTCCTCACAGACGTTTCCTGTAGTGAGTGGTAGTGAAGGCTCTAAGGAACTTCCAGTCAATTTGGCGACGTTGCAAATAATCAACAATTATTATCATTGATATTCACTAGGAGGTTACACGCTTTTAACGCCTCCTGTTGCCGACACAAAGTCTATCGGCCACGTTCATTCTAAACGTGTCGCCACGTTTCATAATTCTAGCAATATGACACATCATGCTCATACGATGTAAAGTAGGTTGCCTATTAAAGAGAATAGCATCCCCATCCATCATATGTCTGTGCACAATATCGCCTTCTTCAAGCACAATAGAATTACGGTCAATATTACGCAAAGTAATTGACTCGCCATTCTTCTTTTCCAAAATCTTCGCACCTGGCCATTCATCAGGCCCATTCTGCACCAATTTTGTCAAAAATGCTCTGTTCAATTTGTTGACAGTAACAGGTTTGGTAATATTTTTAGCAATTTTCAACGGAATACCCAATTCACGAATTGAAATATTCGGGTCAGCTGTAATAACAGAACGAGCACTAAAGTCTACACGTTTTGCCATTAAATTTCCTCTCATACGCCCACCTTTACCATTCAAACGGTCTTTAATTGACTTCAAAGGACGACCAGAACGCTGTGCAACGGATGCAACACCAGGAATCTTATTATCCACTTGTGTAGACACATAGTATTGCAGCACAGTAGTCCAGTCATCAATGACATTTGCAGGCGCATTGTTTTGTAATTTTTCTTGTAAAGTTTTGTTTGTTTTAATAATATTCACTAAAATATGACTCAAATCATCTTCAGAGCGCTGTTGTGCGTCATGTTTTACAGAAGGTCTCACTGCAGGAGGAGGCACAGACATGACTTGACAAATCATCCAATCAGGCCTAGACCAAATAGGACTAAAACCCATAAAAGAGACATCTTCATCAGAAATTCGCTTGAATATTTTTAAAACCATTTCAGGTGTCACTTTAATTACAATATTTTCAGTTTCCGCATTATTACTAACCCATTCCGCATAAATAGTTGCTAAACCCTCTTTCCTAATTTTGGTAGGCTGAAGACAACCACAACCATCTTCAGTGTCTTCACCACATCTCTTTATTGAACTGCACAATTTAAATACATATTTCCATCTGTTTTCACCTTGTAAATTTAAAGCTTGTTTATATTTTTGTTTGCTAACAAGTAATTTACTGCATTTGAAACAAACACAGCGCAAACATTTCAATATGGTACTCAAATATTGTATATAAAATACAGGGCGTGCTAACTCAATATGACCAAAATAGCCAGGAGTTGTCATATAGTCTAAACCATCTGTAGGGCAAATTAGACCAGCTTCTAAAACTCCCATACGAGGGTCAAACAAACCACCAATGACAGGTTTGTTGTTAATATACGTATCTCTACTTGTAATCTCAGCTACTGAACCCTTTCTGATTTCATCCGGAGATAAAATACTAAACTGAATTCCAATAATTTTAGAACAGTTACTAGAATTATTACTCGCAATAGTATTTCTCGGCATCTTCTTTTGTTTATATAAATATATTTAGATTGTTTTATATTCAATTTTATTTTTAAATGAAATTTTTAAATTGTTTTATAATTGTAATATATATATTGTTGAATGGGAAAGGGTAAAATTAATTTAAAAACTAATAATAATTCTACGAATAATGGAAATGGAGGTATTATGGGGTCAGGTATTTTTGGAATGTTTGGTTCAACCGTTCACTGCGACGCAAATAACAATTCGTTCTATTGTTCTGTTACAAAACTTGTAAATTTAATCATCATGATTTTCTTTTTAGTAATGGTAATTTATTTGCTGTATATAGCATATAATTATTTCACAAAGGGTAAAACAAAATTTGGACGTAGAAAATAAATTATATATAAATAAAATATTTTATATAATATATATAAATGGGAAAATCATATGTTATAAAAGGAAATAATAGATATTATAAAGTAGAAACTTTAAATAGTGGAGAAGATAGCGTATTATTAACACGTTTAAATAGTGCAAACCCAAATGATATATTTAAGCCACTTGACAGTTTTGAAGATGATTTAAACACTGTATTAAAAAATGGTTACGAAATTATTGATAAAGGAGGTAAAAAAACTCGTAGTAATAAAAAATACAAAAAGAAATCCAAGACAAAAAGAAGACGTCGTCATCGTTGATTTAATAATTTATTTTATAATTAAATTATTAAAAATAAAATTGATAATTATTTAAAAATAAATTAAAATATTAATACAAAACAAAATGACAAGAGAAATCTCCAATAAATTATCTGCAAAGAAGGAACAAATGAAAAAGTCCAAGAAGGCTGAAGAACTTTCTAAAAAAAAGAAACAACACGTTGATTCTGATGATGAAGGCGACGACTTTATCAGTGAAAGTGACAGTGATGAAATGGATGTTCATGAGTACAGAAAATTCTTATCCAAAATATTTCCTTCAAAACATTTAGATAAAAAAATTGCAGCAGGTGAAAAAATCAAAAAAATATATAAAAAACTTGAAGAAGCTGATGAAGATGAAGAATGGGAAACTGATGATGATGAAGAATATGAAGATGACGAAGACGAAGACGAAATCATTACCCGTTCAAAGGCAAAGGCAAAAGGTAAGACAAATAATAAAGATAAAAGTAAAAAATCTACAGAAAAATCAAAATCTAAACCTGATAAAAAAACTAAAAAGTCAAAAAAGGTAGTTGAATCAGAGTCTGAAGAAGAAGACGAAGATGACGATGAAGAGGAATATGATGATGATGTAGAAGTAAAAGGAGGTGAAAAATTGAATATCATATTCACCATTGGGGGAGCAGAAGATGAGGATGAATGGGACGAAGATTATGATTCGGAAGATGACGACGACGACGCTGAAACAGAAGATGAAGATGTATCTGTTTCATCTGCATCATCAAGTGAAGACGAAGATGACGAAGAAGATGAAGATGATGAAGATGATGAAGATGATGATGAAGAGGTTATTGTAAAAAAATCAAAATCATCTAAAAAAACTGCACCAACAAGAAAGACACAATCTAAAAACCCTTCAAAGAAGTCTTCAAAAAAACAAGATGAAGAAGATAATGATATCATTGAAAAATTGAAAAATGTTCTTAAAAATAGCGAGCAAATTGATGAAAACAGTATTGAAATCAACGATACAAATCCAAATAAGAACGAATCCGTCTTGGAAAAGTTAAAAGAAATGTTATCACAGGAAAATAATAATAAATTATTGAAAAAATGCGTAGAGCTTTGCGAAGAAGACATCAAAAAATCAAAAACAAAGCAGGAAAAGAAAATGAAAAAACAAAAGGCCAAAAATGGAAGAATTTTCAGAAAAATTGTTAAAGATAAAAACACCATGAACGATTATAAATTCTTTGAAAACCTAGAAATAGATAATCAAAAGAAAATTATCAAAGAATTGAAAGAAATAAATAAATTAACACGCATTGAAAAACCATATAGAATGACACTTTTGGAATCCGATATTCCTACTTTATTCAAGGGCGCTGCTATGAAAAAAATCAACTCTTTGAAATACATGGAGCCGGGAAGCGGCGAATTTTATAAAATCAAAAACTGGGTTGATACTTTTATGCGTGTTCCATTTGGTAAATTTGAATCACTTCCGTTGAGTATAGAAGACGGTGTAGACAAATGTCATGAATTTATGGAAACCGCTCAAAAAACATTGGATGAAGCTGTATATGGTTTAAATGATGCAAAAATGCAAATAATGCAAATGTTAGGTCAATTACTAACAAACCCAAAGGCAATTGGTACTGCAATTGCAATTCATGGACCACCGGGTACAGGCAAAACTTCTCTTGTCAAAGAAGGCATCAGCAAAATTTTAAATAGACCATTCGCATTCATTGCACTCGGTGGTGCAACAGATAGCAGCTTTTTAGAAGGTCATTCTTATACATATGAAGGTAGTACATGGGGTAAAATAGTTCAGATTTTGATTGATAGTAAATGCATGAATCCTGTAATATATTTTGATGAACTAGATAAAATTAGTGATACACCAAGAGGCGAAGAAATTGCAGGTATTTTGACTCATTTAACAGATACAAGTCAAAATAGTCAATTTCATGACAAATATTTTGCAGAAATCAATTTTGATTTAAGTAAATGTTTGTTTATATTCAGTTACAATGATGAAAGCAAAGTCAATCCTATCTTAAAAGATAGAATGTATCGTATTCAAACAAAAGGATATAACCAAAAACAAAAGACCCAAATAGCAAACAACTACCTATTACCAAAAATACGTGAACAGGTTCGTTTCAACACAGATGAAATCATCATTCCTGACGAAGTTATCCAATATTTGGTAGATACTCATTGTAATAAAGAAGATGGTGTCCGCAACTTGAAGCGATGTCTAGAAATAGTTCACACAAAATTAAATCTATATCGTTTGATGAAACCAGGGACTAATTTGTTTGAAGAAGACATGTCAATCAAAGTTGAATTTCCTTTAACTATTACAAAGGAAATAGTAGACAAATTGATTAAAGTGAATAAAGATAACATATCCGCGCTGTATAATATGTATGTTTAATCAATAATCAATATAAGTTAAAACAAAATAAAAATATAAATAATTATCTTTAATAAATAAAATGAAGTATATTTCTATGATTATCTACTCTATTCTTTTATCACCATTTTCAGCAAGCCAAATTAGACCAAAATTATGTATTGATTGTAAATTTTATAAAAAAGATTTTTTTACTTTTAGTGAATTCGGAAAATGCTCGTTATTTCCCAAAGAGGGAGACAATGATTATTTTTTGGTGAATGGAAACAAGAAAAATAATAATATAGAATACTATTATTGTAATACAGCAAGAAACAGTGATAACATGTGTGGTGAAGAAGGCAAATTTTATGAAAAAAAATAAAGAAAGGAGGGTTCATAAAATACATTAAGTAAAATAATATAAATATTTTTTTACAAATTTTAATAAATAGTGCCAAAATGAGTATAGATTATTTATTAAAAATGAAAAACGAAAACGATTATACAATCGCATATTTAAAAGAAATCAATAACACTTTTTTTAAAATGAAAGAAGAGACCATTTTGAATTTAATTGACACTAGTCTTAATGTAAACGAAGATATTTTACAATATAACAAAGAGATAACAGAAATAAATGCTAATTTAAATCAACAAGACGAGCATTTAAAACAATTAATTTTATTAAACAATAAAATAAGAAGTAAGCTTACCTCTATGTGTAAACACGAATGGATACAAGATTTAATAGACATAGACCCTGATAGGTCACAGACAATTGAATATTGCAAAAATTGCCAGACAACCAAGTGATGGTTCTCTTTTTTCAGTGGTCTTTAAGTTCTTCGGAGAATTTATTATATTTTAACGAATTTATTTTCCAAAAAGTATTTTGGGTTTTCAATTTTGGACATTTTTTTTGTCCATTTTTCAAAAATCCGAAAAAGTCTTGGAGAAAAACAACAATTGTGACCATAATTGAGTTTTAACGTGTGAACACCAAAAAAATAAATGTAATTTTGTTAGCATAATTTTTTATTTTTTTTCCAAAAAAGAATTTAGACGTAAAAAGTATTCTATATGTAATATAGAATATTGAATGATTTTTACGCCAAAAAACGCCGTATTATTAGAGTGTAAAAAATGTGACTTTAAATGCTTTAAAAAATGTGATTGGACTAGACATCTATCAACCCAAAAACATTTTAATAGAACAAAACCAACAATTATAGAACAAAAAAGCGCCGCACATGACAAAAAATTCGGTTGTAAATTTTGTCAAAAAAGTTACAAGGCGAGAAACAGTCTCTGGTATCATGAGAATAAATGTGAATTTAATACTGAAAAATCTAGTAATAAGTCAGATGAAAATATACACATAACATCACCGCAAATACAACAACAAACTGACATTCAAGCTTTGACAGGTCTCATTTTTGAAATGGTTAAAAGTAATGCAGAGTTACAAAAAAGTATGTTTGAAATATGTAAACAAGGTCAAAACAATTATACATCTAATGTAAGTAATAATAATTGCAATAATAAAACATTTAACTTGCAATTCTTTTTAAATGAAACATGCAAAGATGCAATGAATATTAGTGACTTTGTAGAATCGGTTAAATTACAAGTATCCGACCTTGAAAACGTGGGAAAGGTTGGTTATATTGAAGGAATTTCCAATATAATCATTAAAAATCTAAATGCGTTAGAAGTAGAAAAACGACCAGTGCATTGTACAGACCAAAAAAGGGAAGTTATGTATGTAAAAGAAGATAATATTTGGGAAAAGGAAGATGAAGCAAATAAAAAATTACGAAAGGCTATTAGAATGATTGCACATAAAAACATTTGTATGTTCAAAGAATTTAGAGAGAAATATCCTGATTGTGAAGAATATGATTCAAAAAAAAATAGTCAATATAATACAATCATTTATGAGGCAATGGGAGGTAAAGGTGATAATGATTACGATAAAGACACTAAAATAATCAAGAAAATTGCAAAAAATGTAACGATAGATAAGAATATGGATTAATAGTGTCGCAAAATTATCCTACCACACTGTATGAGTGTTATTCCACCACATACCGTCTCCTTTTTCAACATCATAAACTGACCTAAAAATTTGAGAACGCGACAATGGAACATTGCACCGGTATTTATCTAATGGATGAGGATTTGTTTTCAGTTGTGCAGATAAAGCTTTTTTAGAAATTTTCTGTTTTTGTTGGAAAGCATAATAAATGTAAAACACTTCATAAGAAACATATCGGATAGGTATCAAATCATTGTTGTTATCTTGATAATCTTTCAAATATCTGTCGCAAATAGCCATACCCGATATATCAGCCAAATCTTCGCCAATACCGATAGAAGCATCAAATTTAATACCATCTCTTGCAGCAAATTCTTCATATTGTTTAACAACATCATTTTGAATTGCTTTGAACTTCTTTTTATCTTCTGCTGTCCACCAATCATTTAAATTACCGTCGGCATCATATTGACTTCCCCAATCATCAAAACCGTGTGACATTTCATGTCCAATAGTAAACCCTAAATGGGCCAAGTTATATTCAATCCCACGTTCATCTAAATCAACAAATGGTTTTTGGATGTATCCCAAATTAATATAAATTTGATTTTTGGAAGGTGTATAAGATGCATTTACTATATAAGGTTGATTTCCAGTTAATTTAACAGGATATTGAGAAAAATCCACCATAGGTAAATCAATAACTTCTTTGCCTTCTAATTGAACAAACTGATAAAATCTCCATTGAGTTATTTTTAATATATTGTCATAAAACGAGTCATTGTAGTCTAATAACGGGTCTTCGCGAACAATTTCAGGATATCCCACGGTAAAATTCAAATTTTTTAATTTGTATAATGCATATTTTTTTGTGGAAGGAGATAACCATGTATTATTAGTCATGATTCTATGAAATACTTCTTTTAAATCGTTACATAATATTTTAACGTATTCTATTTTTGAAGGGTCGGAATATTTTTCAACATATTTTTTAGATAGAAAACTATTAAAAGGAATAGACATATAGAAAGAACTGCTAACTGCATTCGTTTCATTTATAGCTGTTTGCCCTCTTTCAAATTTACCAAAAAAATTATAATATAATTTTTCCCATTTTCTGGTGATTCTACAAATAGCCTGTAAATAAATGTAAATCCAATAACTTTTCCATTTTTCTGAATTCCAATTTTTCAAATATAAATCAGTACCGCATTTCAAATAATTTAAACTAGAGGTAATAAAAAAATCAGGTGTATTTTCAAAACCCAATTCTTTTGAAAATTCGTGCCAATCAAAGTTGTATTTTTCCAATGCCTCTTTTTTTGTAACCTTATTGTAACTTTTGTCATTTTTGGTTACATCTTGACAACCTAAAATATCAAAAAGTTGGACTTCAACATCAAAAATATCATCAGTATTGTAACCATGGCCTTCACCTAAACATAAATTAAATAACTCCTTACAAAATTTCTTGAATCTATTTCTATAATTTTTTTTGTATTCTATCTCAGTTCCATCATCATAATAAACATTTAAATCTAATAAATTGAATTGATGTGGTGTAATATAACTTCTGAAAATATTAGACTGTTTATCGTCAGGGCTAATCATGAAAACAAATGGTGCTAAGTGATTATAAAGGTGCGTTCTATTTATATACGCTAAAAGCTTCCATGGATTGCCTGTTTTAATTAAATTTTCAAAAACAACAGTTTGCTCCTTGGATTTTATTTTACTATCGCGGATTGAATTCATATTAATTACAGAATCGTAGTATTTTTTCATGATTTTTGACAATTTTGAATCGCTAGTTTTCATAAAATCAACCATAATCTCATTTAACTCATGATATACTTTATCTTGGGTTAATCTAAAATCGTCTATTTGAACTATGTATTCTTGTTGCTTTTTAAGTTCAACATTTTGAAGCCACTTATAGTTGATGTATGAATAATAATCATTTTGTGGTTTAATTGATGAAGGTGAAAATTTGGATAATAATAATTTTGTAAAATTGTGAGTAGATAAATTGTACAATTTATTTGTTTTGAATTCCTTTTGATATTTTTTTTCAAATGGTTTTAGGCCAATTGGGCATTCTTTTCTTAATATTAATTCATTGCCTTTTAATTTATAATGGACTTTTTTGGTTTTACTTTTTTTATCAATAACTTTTTTAAAAAATTTTTTATTTGTTTTTACCATAAATCTAGAATGAATATATAAAATATAGATATATTAAAAATAAAAAAAAATATAAATACATATTTATAATTAAAGTATAACTAAATAATATACGATGTTAGCCGCAAGTTTTATTCAATTTTAGACCATTTCTTATTCAAAACCGCCCATTATAGAGAAAAAGGTGGAAAGTAGGACAAATCTCACTGAAAAATAATACTGTAGCTAAACAATATAAAATTTTTTTGGGTAATAATATAGAAAAAATGATTTTTATATTATTATTATTTACACTTACAACAGTGTTTTCTATGGAAAAAAAACAATTTATTATAAATTCAAAAGTTCCAATATGTAAAAATTGCGTATATTTCAGCCCATACAAAAATGATAAGAAATATTGTGACTTAGGAAAATGTACAAAATTTGGAAGAATTGATATTTTATCCGGAATAATAGAATACAAATATGCTTCTAGTTGTAGAACGAGTGATGACCTTTGTAGTTTTAATGGAACATATTATGAAGAAATAAAACATCCAAATATTACATCATCTATTTTTCAAAATGAATGGTTTGAATGAATGGTTAAAAATATTTACATACTGAGGTAACTGTCTAGGAATTAGATAATTATTTATAACTTAATAGGTGTTTTGAATAAGAAATGGTGTAATACCCACAAAAATTCAAAAATTTTTTTCTTTGTAAATATTATAATGCCTGTTTATAATATTCACAAAGCTCTTTTTTCTAAAAGACAACGCAAATGTCAAGGAAGAAAAAATAAAAATTGTAAAACTGCTAAAAAAAAATGTCTTTGGGCACATGGAACCAAACGTTCATTTTGTAGAAAAAGAAAGTCTATAAAACGACGCCGTTAAAAGTTATTATCCATGATTTATTTGTTATAACTTTACAACAAATAAATAAACTTGAATTATTTTTTTATAATATTCGCGTTTGACACAATGTAAATAAAATTAATATTCGGAATATGGAACATTATTACCCGCACGTGTTATCAAGTAGTTATATGTAGTATCGTTCATACAAGCGCAGCCCATGCTCGAACTGTAGGTGTTCGGACAGCATTCAGGACTGAATGGCATATTATCAAACAAGGAAAGTTGACCTTCTGGTAGTGGCAAAGATTGGTTAGGACGGTCAATGATAGCTTGAGCGGCTTTTGGGATAGGCTTGCCAGGAGTGATTGTTAAACTTGGATTACCCCACTTAGACGTACTCAAATAAGTTGATTGCACAAGTGGATAACTAGATGATTCTCCGTAGTTAGTATTGGCACCAACAAATCCCTCTTTGGCAGCAGGTTTTTTGGAACCACTTGGCATAGCATAAGGTGCTGGAGTTGGTGTGGCAGGAGAACCAGGAACTAAAGCAGCAGTTACGTCATCATTAGCATTAACCGCTGGTGCAGGAAATGGTTGAGTTAAAACATTGTTAGTCATACCTTCCTTTTTTCCAGAAATATTAACACATCCGCAAACAGTATGTATAGCCATAATTAAATAAACAATACCAATTAGAATTAAAACTTCCAAATTTAATTTAAAACCAAAAATAGAAATATCCATTATACATATTTCATAGATAATAATTTTGCTCTATATTTTTCTAAAAAAAGGTCAATACAAGAATTATAATCATAAAATTTAATCCCGTTTATATAAAAAGTTTTGGCGTCCGTCAATAAGTGATATAATTTATCATTTGTTTCATTGTCTTTTATTAACCGTTTATATTTTTTATCCAATTCCAAAGTAGATGTAAACCCCAAAGATTTATCGCAAATATTTAAATTTGAACCACCATTTACAAATCTATTTTTTGCTAAATTATAAACAGCTTGTTCAACTAAATTAGTGCCATCTATTTCAACGTATCCATATACTCTTTCTCCATTTTCAAGAATATCGCCTATAGAAATATTTTTAATATTTTTAGTAACACCATTTTTCAATTTAATTTCAGTAGTTTGTTCAAAACCTCCATCTAAATATATATGAATATCTAAATTATTTACAAAAATGTCATCCATACTATAATTGAGCGTTTTGTTGGACTCAAATAATACATTTTTAATTTTTATGTTTTTAATTTTTTCCAATTCATCATCATAAATTTCATCCCAGTCAGTGAATAGAGTATTATTAATCTCAATTGTTTTGTTTTCGGTATTCATACAATACAAGTAAGGTTCATTATATTGCTCTATTTTAACTGCACAAGGATGTTCATCTACACGCGTCCATTTATCATTGTATTTGACAATGTGAGAATCGGACACTATAACCCCATTTAAATTGTACAATACTGAACCCTTTGCTTCAACAACAATTTTTGATGTAATTAAATTGTTCCCACAAATTTTCTCTCCTACTTCTATTTCTGATATTGTTTTAATGGTTCCATTGTTCATAATAATTTTAGTATTTTTATCAAAACACTTTACACTTGGTATTGATAACCCAGTGCTAATGCCCAATACATTCGTCATAAACGCTAGTATCAAAGACATTGGAATTGCAACTGCTACAAAAATAGCAGTACTAGCAATGGCAGTTCCCCACGTAAATGGAAAAATCCAAAAAATTGCTATCATTGCAGCTAATGTAATCAAAATCGTAATAATAAATCTAACAATAACACCCAATAGTGATTTCAATGTAATAAATGCTCCCAACGTAGTAAATAAACCAGCTGTCATTGTCCCCTGAATCTTGGCAGCAAAATCTTTAAATTTGATAATGATTTGTTGCAAAGGAATCATAACATTCAATAATCTACCCATAATTTCTTGAACAACTGTAATAAAAAAGGTCCTCACTTTGCTTGTAATTGCTCTAATATCATTGATTGCCTCTTTTATATAATTTACAAGTTTTGTAAGAGTTTTAGTTATAAAAGTCAATGGTTCCACAGCAAACCCAGTTATTCCTTTCAAAATATTTTGCGCGCAATAATTAAAATTTTGTGCAGTAAAATCATTAAAGCTCATATTTGGGGGTTTATTGATAAGTCCTGCTATAGGGATAATATATGGTTTACAACGTTGATTTGGCCAATCTTGCTGAATAGGTTGAATATTAGCAAGAGCAAGACATGACCCGATAAAAATCATTAATGCAATTGTAATTAAAATAAATAAAATAAGTGAAAACCCATACTGGTCAAAGTAGGTTAGATTTTCATACATTTTTTTTATATTGTTTAACCCTTGATTTTCTTCTCCTTTATTTGTGGCATCCATATATTATATATTATTGTATATTGTATATTGTATATATAATATATGGATAAATAATCATTTATCCATAAATTACACAAAATAAAAATAAAATTTAAAACATCAAACTAATTTATCCGAAAAAAGTTTTCACAAAATGGTCTTCCCAATCCCAGAAAATCTCACTTCCAATTTGAATCTTATGGTCACCTGTGATTAAACAAGTAAACCATTCACTCTCCATATCACATTTTTCTGCCTCACAGTGATTTTCAACCCTAATAAATTGTTTGTTGGTTTTATTGTATACTAAATGTGCTCCAGTTACGTAAATATCTGCGCTATCAACACCTTTGCCTTTTATTACATAGAAAGGTAACTTTTCCTTTTTATTGTCTATTTTCATTGTAGATTCAACAACACTACCATTTTCCAAAACATCTCCTAAATTAATATCTTTCATTGCAACAATAGTGCCGTCTAGGAGTTTCAATTTTGTATCTGGATGAAAACATTTACCAAGTGCTCTTACTAATTGACCAGGAGGACCATTCCAAGTACTATTCATTGTTTTAATACTTCCGTCAATAATATACATGAGAGAAACCATAATACCAATTGATTTCCCCATCAAATCTTTGATTCCAATTGTTATTTTTTGAAATTCAATAACCAAATTTAAAAATACACCAAAAACTGATTGGATAATGGAAGAAATAAACGTCCTTATTTTATTAAACATTGCTCTCACCATATTTATTTCATTCATGAAACTAGATAACGTACCTGTTAATGAACTTGTTATATAAGTTATTGGCTGCAATAAATATCCCATAAAATTAGTTTGAATATTTTGAATACAATAAGCGAAATCTTTTTCAATGTTATCTGATAATGGCATATAAAAAGGGTTGCATCTATATTGAGGCCAATTAGCTTTAATTTCTTGCACTGAGCTCAAATAAAATGTTCCTGCAATATAGATAGCAAATGCTAAATTTATATAAATAAAATTCAACCAATTTTTTCCTGATGGCATAAATTATAAGTATTAACTTATATTATTATTATATAATTATTCAAATACTTTCATTATTTATTTGAATAATTATACAATAATTTTAGACCCTTCTATTTTTTCTTGATTTACCCGATTTTCCTCTTCTAACCGAGCGCCTTTTAGTTCTCTTTTTTTTGCTCAATTTAACACCGCTTCTTTTATATTTTTTACCTCCACTATAACAACCCCATTGATATTGATTAGTATTTGTATTCATATAAGGTTGCCCTCCATTTTGAGTTGCATATTTATCAAAAACAGCATTTGCAGCTCCTTGGGTACCAACGGTAGCATTTTGTTTAATGATACTATTTGGGTCTTGACCAGGTCCTCCTGGTGAAGTATATAGCATATTATATTGGGGAATTGGAATTGCACTAGAAGTGGTAGCACCACCGTATTTTTTTCTTAATCTTCTACCTCTACCTCTACCACCTATTTTTTGTAAATTCAAGAGTTTTTGATTGGATTGATTCATGGTTTCAATAGCAGATGCTTGGGGACTGCCTGCTGGCATTGCTTTTTGGGTAGGCAATAACAGACCAGGAACGCTATTTGTATTATTTGTAGACATATATAATAATAAAATATTATTATTATTATTATATTTTAAGTTTGATTTAAAAATAATTATTCTTACTTAAATTATACAAAAGACGCAATGGATTCAATGGACGAAAAACAAAAACTTCATCTACAAAAAATGATTGCAGCTAATAATGTAGAAGACCAAACTGAATCAATCCGTAGATTAAAGCATAGTAATATACTTCGCAACGATTTAAATAATATGGTATTAATTAAAGCTAAATATCGTGGTGACACTGAGAAAATACATCTTGAATGTATGCATGAATGTAATTTTTTGTTTACTTATTATACCGACATTTATAATAAAGTTAGAAAAGATGAAATAGATATTAATATATTGCATCAATTTTTAGACGTATTAAAAAAAATAGAAGATGGTCAATTAGACCAACATACCGGTTCATTCCAGGTAGGAACACTTTTGAAAAAATTGTACGTAGATAGTGCATTGAAAAAGGCCGAAAAATTAGAAGAGGAAAATAAAGCCAAGAACAGCGGGAATCAAGAGCCTTCAAAACCAACTGTTCAAATCAATTGGAGGCAATTTAAGAAAATAAAAACTTAATTCACTACCAAGCAAATCAATAAATATCAAGAAACTTTCTCTCATAATATCTGGCATCTATGCCACACATAGTTTCATTATTTCTACATGTTCTAGCTAAATAAAATAATAACAACGCTGAATATTTATCATTATCAGCATAATAATTCGGGTGATTTATTTTTATATGTTGAACCAAAGGCGGTCTATATTCTTGTCCAAATATAGAACGATTTCTGTTTTTAGGTTTCATGAATTTGGAACACCGACTAAATTCGTTGTTTTCATTTTCTATAAAATATTTGCAATTTTTACACGATTTTGTGTGCATTGGTTTTTCTTCAAAAGATGCAATTGTTCTCTCAAGTAAATGAACATAACAATGACAGCTAGTAAACAATGGAAACAATAAAAACAAATAATAATATTTTATGACCATCTCTGAAGGTAATATTATTATTATCGTCAAATTTTTAAATTATTTTTAAATTAAATATATTTTGAAAAAAGTTAAATGTTATTCATTATGATAGTATATAAATATCCTACAAAATAATACACATGTCAAAAAAATATTCAACCTCCACTACACTGCTTATTGTTGAATCACCAGCAAAATGTAAAAAAATAGAAGAGTATTTGGGACCAGGATACAAATGCGTTGCCAGTTTTGGACATTTAAGAGAACTTCCTTCTCTCTCCAATATTAAAATAGAAGAAGAATTTAGGCCTACTTATCAGATTATAAACAATGCTTTAAAGAAAAAGCAAATAGAAGTTCTCAAGAAGGCAATTAAAAATGCCGACGAAGTTATTATAGCAACAGATAACGACCGTGAAGGAGAAGGTATAGCATATCACCTTTTAGAATTATTCAAACTTCCGCAAAATACTAAACGCATAGTTTTCAATGAAGTAACCGAAAAAGCATTACAGCAAGCTGTCAAAAGTCCACGAATAATTGACATGAATATGGTACACGCTCAACAAGCCCGTCAAATTTTAGACTTGTTAGTTGGTTTCAAAATAACACCCATGTTATGGAAGTTTATATCACAAAATTCTGAGAAATCGCTTTCTGCTGGTAGATGCCAAACCCCGGCACTCAGGTTGGTTTATGACAATCAAAAAGAAATAGATAACACGGACAATAAAAAAGTATTTAATACGACTGGATATTTCACGAATATGAATTTGCCTTTTGAATTAAATTACCAATTTGAACAAGAAGACGAAACAGTAGATTTTTTAGATAAAACCGCGGACCACGCACATATTTATGTTTGTTCTCAACCAACAAAAGTGTACAAGTCGCCACCTGAGCCTTTTACAACCAGTAGACTACAACAAGTTGCAAGTAACGATTGTCATTTCTCTCCAAAAGAGACAATGAAATTGTGCCAATCACTTTATGAAGGAGGATACATTACTTATATGAGAACAGATAGTAAAAAATATAGTGCTGACTTTTTAGAGAGTGCAAAGAAATATATTCTAAACAATTATGAAGAAAAATATATTAATGAGAATATAGATTCACTATGTTGTAGCGGAGAGAGAAAAGAAAACCCAAAACAAACCAAAAAACCAAAAGAAAGCAAACAAAAAGAACAACAAAACCTTGCACAGGAAGCACACGAAGCAATAAGACCAACTAAGATTTCTCTCAAAGATTTGCCAGAAAAGGTAAATCCAAGAGAAAGAAGAATGTACAAATTGATTTGGGAAAACACATTGGAAAGTTGTATGGCTTCTGCAATTTATAATTCAGTAAAAGCGCAAATTCAAGCTTATAAATCCCTTATTTTTCAATATACTTCGGAGCTTATACTATTTCCAGGGTGGAAAATAGTAAAAAATAAATTTTCAACGGATAGTAAAGAATTTCAATATTTGCAAACAATAAAGCAGAATCAACCAATTAAATATAATAAAGTTGTTAGTAAGGTAACGATAAAAAACGTTAAGATGCATTTCACAGAAGCGCGACTTGTGCAATTATTAGAAGATAAAGGAATAGGTAGGCCATCTACGTTTTCTATGTTAATAGACAAAATACAAGAACGCGGGTATGTAAAAAAAGAAGATGTGAAAGGTAAAACAATCATGGTAAAAGATTATGAATTGGAAAATGACGAGATTTCAGAAGTAGAAGGTACACGCGAGTTTGGTAATGAAAAAAACAAATTAGTATTGCAACCATTAGGCAAAATAGTAATGGAATTTTTAGATAAGCACTTTTTAGACCTACTGAATTACGATTTTACGAGAGAAATGGAAGAAGATTTGGATAATATTTCCAAAGGGAATCATGTTTGGACCGAATTATGTAAAAGATGCAATGATAAATTGGATACTATTATAACCCAAGTAAAAGAAACCCAAAAATCAAAATTTGAAATTAAAATAGATGAAACACATGTTTATACTATAGCAAAATATGGTCCTGTTATAAAATGCGTAGAAAAGGTAGATGGTAAGAAAACTACCACGTATAAACCTATTAGAAAGGATATTGAAATTGATATGGATAAATTAGAACGAGGCAACTATACCTTGCAAGAATTAATAGATAACAATTCTACCAAAGAGGCAAAAGAGGCAAATAACATTGTCCTTGGAAAATATGATGATACTGATGTTATATTGAAAAAAGGAAAATTTGGGCTGTATGTTACCTGCGGCAAATTATCCAAAACACTGAAACAATTGGGAAATAGACCAATAGAAAGTATACAATTAGATGAAGTAATTCCATTATTAGAAGAAGGGAGTAACATGGTAAGGGAAGTTTCACCAAATATTAGCGTACGAAAAAGCAAAAAAGGCGATTATATATTTTTCAAGACACCAAAAATGAAAAAACCCAAATTTTTCGCATTGAAAGGATTTGAAGAAGATTATAAAACATGTGACATCGCTGTTTTAAAATCATGGTTGAAGGAAAAGTTCAACCTTTAGAAAAGGTTGAGCCAAACCTATTTACATATTTTTGCTCTACTTTTTGAAAAGTAGAATTTTGGTTTTACCTTTTATAAAAGGTAAAGTGGAGTCAAAGTTTTACACCTTTTTCATTTATATATTTGAACAACCAATTAAAACTAAATTTTTATAGAAGTATTATAAATAAATGGAAAATAACGACTTTAATTTAATATTGATAGTTTCATCCTTTATTTTTATTACAAATGCAGCATCAACATTTTATAAGAAATATTATATTTATTGTCTTTTATTTATTTGCCTAACAATTACATCTCTTATTTTTCACTATAATACTAATATTTATACAAATATATTAGACAAGATTTTTATTTTAGCTATTGTTTCTTACGGTGGTTATATTTTATACAATAAAAGTACACCAACTAATCAAATACGGGTGTTGCTAATTATAACAACATTTTTATCTGTAATATTCCTATTTTTTTATGGTTATTGTGTTAAAGATTATTGTTATCATCCCGATAAATGTGTAGGCGATAATTATCATTGTGTGCTTCACATTGTATCTTCATTGGGTCATCATCTAATAACTTTCTTATAAAAAGTATAATATCCAAACGTGTAAAAAACCCATTCTATAAATATGTTCTAATTTGTATCCATCCATCTCTTGTATCATAATAACATATTTCAAATTTATTTTCATAACTGAAATTATAATCATAACATAGTCCTACGTTAACACATGTGTCAAACCCAAATTCAAAATAAAAACCAGAACCATGTACTTGAGTTCTTTTCATTATTTTTATTTTCTTACTTATAAGTTGTTCAATAATATTGTATCGTTCATCATTTTTATGTATTATATTTACATATTTTCCTTTTTTATATTTTATTCTTCCGTCATATTCTAATATTATATCTAATAACTCGTTTGGAATATATGGAACTATCATTAATAGGGTATAATAATTATTATCTATACTATTTTATATATAAAATTTAATTTATATAAAATGGGTGATTGAAATGTGAAAGGTGTTATGTGGTTTTGCACAACTTTTTGAAAAGTTGTAGAATTAAATATTATTGACAATGTTTACTGCTCTATTTATCATAGGTAAAAGCGTACTAAATTCCAATGTAAAACTATACTCAAAATTACTAAAATTAACTAACTCTCCATTGTGATACCTTAAACGAAATTTCAGCCTTCTTATTCTCTCTACAGGAGGGTCAAAGAACTTGTAAGAATTAGAAGGACCGTCAAAGTATTGTGATGTAGGTGTTGATACAATAGGTATTTTAGCGAATGCGGAATTCACAATACCATTTGTTTCGTTCGTTGTTAGAGTGAATCTACTAATATTATACGGCTGCGTTTCATCAATGCAATTGTATTTGAATATTTCCATATAAATATAAGATGGTCCAAAAATGTTGATTTTGTATGGACATTCAATATATTGAACAATAGCACCGGGTAATATATTTCCGGATGGGTCAGTTGCAGGAGTTAACCAATATCCATTATCCCCTGTATTTAAAACATCTCCATAATAAAAACGAATGTAATTATCACATGCAAGATAATTATTAGTTATAATAACATTATTACATGAACAATCGGTGTACAACTTAGGAGGAATATTTGAAGTAACATTGCATCTAGTAAACCCTAAATTACCAGGTAACCCCCAATTTGAAAAATCTGGCACTTGGTTTTTTTTACATAATAACCTTTCATTCACTAATGAATTAGCCAAAAATATATCTTCATTTAATATTTCAAATGTATCTGATTGATTTCCAAACCATATTTTTTGAGAAACATTATTATAAACTATAGCGAACCTTGAATAACATCCATTTCTTGTAAATACATTCAGCAATGCAAACTTATTATTCTCATTTAAGTAATTAATAATTACTTTAGAAACCGCATCATTGAATTTATTAGTTAATTCAATTGCTAATGATGTAGGAACATAAAATCCCTCTTCAATAACAACAGTAAAAACAGAATTGTACATTGCTAAAGCATCATAAATAGCCTCCTCTAATTCTTTATTTATGGGAACACCATCACCATCATATCCCTTTTTGATTGGGTCATATAAATCAACGAATTTAAATAATATTGTAACGTTAGAATTTAAAACTGAAAAAGTGTCATAATTAGATGGAAATGCCCAATCACACAATTTCATAGTTGATATATTAGTAATATCTTCAGGCAATTCTATTTCAAATTCAGAAGAACTAGGGTAAGAGATTGCATCTCTGTCTTCTGAATGTATTGATACATATTTTTTATAAGATAAGAAGTTTTGAGAATTTTGTTGAAGAGGATGATTTTGATTAGTATTTGAATATGTATTATAAAATTTACTCATTTATATAAAATATATACATTATTTTTTATATTAAAATAATATTTTATATTATTAAAAATGATAAAACAACCACTCGGGCAAAAATTAAACTATGGTGCAAAAATACCAACTTCAACTGCATATGTAAAAAATTTTGTAGAGCAAACTGATAAAATAAGTTTTAGAGGTCAAGGAACATTGACAAGCTTTATCAAAACTACAATTCAATCCAATTATAGTGGTTCCTACGTAAAAAATTTTAACAATAATTAAAATTATAAATTATTTATTATATAATTATTATATAATAATTATACTCGCATGAAAAACTGGTATTCAAGCATTTATAAATCATTAATAATTGCAAGTGTAATATCATTTATCATTTATTATTTCTCTTCAGGAAATACTTCTTTAGGAGCGTTAATTAGCGGATATTCTATATTAACGTTAGCAATATTTATGATTTTATACATTGTTTTATATAATCTTTTACAAGTAAATCAGAATACCGGGTTTTTCCAATCGTTATTAACTATGATTACAACTTGCGGTCCATTTTTGTTAATGTTAGGAGTAATTGGGTTTATTTTGTATTTAGTTATTAATTATAAAAATAGAATATTATTAGGTCATGTATCTAGCGGTTATACAAATTTTAGTAACATAGCAATAATAATGATTCTATTACAAGTATATTTAGTTTATAACAGTATTAACACTGATAAATTTGAAACAACCAAAAGGTTATCAAAAATAACGACAAGTATTTTATATTTATATGGAGTTATAACAGCAATATGTGCAATAACTTTATTTACAATTTTGAATAAATTTTCTGCTGACGGCTTTCAAAATCTCAACCTTTAAGAGTGCAAAACATTTTTCTATCCACCTTTTTCAAACATTGTTTGGCTCCACCTTTTCTAAAGGTGGAAAAGGTGGAAAAGGTGGAAAAGGTGGATTGATTTTTATGAATTTGTAAGTCAATCCAAAACTAGAGTTTATTTCCCATACTCCTGATATTTTTAAAATAAAACTCACATTTGATTTATTTTGAATTTCCTGAAAAACCTTAATATAACCATTTTTTAGTTGCTCGTAAATTTTATACTGAGGAAATTTATTGTAGAATACATATTCAAGTTTTTTCAAAATATTTTCCTCTATATTTCTAATTTTTTCAATAATATCTCTGTGATTATTAATATTGAAAATGCACTTATATTTATTATAATATTTATCACAAGCAACTTCTTTTAAATTTATAAACAAATAAATACCATTCATTGTGAAGTTATTAGTAGAATACAAGATTCTGATAAAATTTCCATCATTCATAACATTATTTTTAATTGGTTCGCCAAAAATTATATAATTTTCATTATATTGTTCTACATGTTTTACTAAATTCATAACTAAAATTTTTTAATTGTTATAGTTGTCGTTATATTAAAATTGAAAATGTGTTTAAGTTTTTATCATAAGTTAACATTTACAAATTAAATAAGTTTTATAATCAAATAAAGAATATTTCATTTATATAATTAACCAAATGAAATTTTATGAAAGTCACTTTGAAGAATATATAATTGAAAACCAAAGGGAAAATCTTCATCCAAAATTAGAAAAAATATATGCAAAATTTCCAAAAGATTTCAACAAATTGCGCAATTTGATTTTTTATGGTCCAAGTGGTGTTGGAAAATATAGTCAGATGTTGAGGGCAATTAAAAAATATAGTCCATCCGAGTTGAAATATGAAAAAAAAATTAGTGTTACTTACAATAAAGAACCATATTATTTTAAAATAAGTGATATACACTATGAAATAGATATGTCATTATTAGGATGTAACTCAAAATTATTATGGCATGAAATATATTTACAAATTATTGATATTGTATCTGCAAAGAACGATAAATCCGGAATTATAGTTTGTAAATATTTTAATGATATACACAATGAATTATTAGAGAATTTTTATAGCTATATGCAAAAGAACCACTCAAGTTATATTGATTTGAAATTTATTTTGATAACAGATGAATTAAGTTTTATACCAGACAATATTTTAAATTGTTGTCAAGTAATAAACATACCTAGACCAACAAAAACTAATTATATGAAATGTATAAAAAAATTACCGAACAAGATTCAACTAGAAAACATAACAAACATTAAAAGTTTACATTTTTATAATGAGGATTTGATGTTGCAATATAAAATAATATGCAATAAAATAATTCACAACTTGAATAATATAGAAGAAATTCATTTTTTAAAATTCAGGGATATACTATATGATATGTTTATCTATAATTTAGACATATCAGATTGTGTATGGTATATTATATCTAGTTTAGTAAATCAAGATAAAATTCATAAAGAACATTTATCAGCCATTTTAATCAAGACTTATTGCTTTTTTCAATACTATAACAACAATTATAGACCTATTTATCATATGGAAAATTATTTATTAAGTTTAGCAAAAATAATTCATGGTTTATAGATTATAGATTACTAGTATATTATACAAGCTTTAGTAATATCGCGCATTATACAAATTTACATTCAAGTAATTACTAAATCTTGAAACTATTTCAGCTTTATTATTATTAAGTAAACGAATAATTCCTTGTTGAGGTTGAACTATTGGATAATTAGCTTGAGTGAGATAACCAAAACTGTGGAGGTTATTTGGAATACCTCTTCTATAGAAACTAGCGCTAGTACGAATTTTCCCCATTTTATTACCTATTATAATAATATATTAGATAATAAAATTTAACGCACAATATTAACTTAAAATCAAAAATAAATAAATAAATAACTATGGATTATTATACTGCATTTAACATTTTAGAAATTGATATTTCTAAAATGAATACAAAAGATATAACATTACCCAAATTAAAAAAGAAATATCATAAATTGGCTTTGCAATATCATCCAGATAAAAATGGAAACACGCGCGAATCAAATGAAAAATTTAGGCAAATACAAGAAGCATATAATTATTTGAAGAAGGAATTACAATTTTTGGATTCAGAAAATGATAACGATAATGCAAGTGAAGAACAAAAAAATACACCGATGCAAACAACCCCAATTTATATGGATATTTTACACGTATTTATGAAAAGTATACTAGAGGGCAACTATGATGTGATAATTTCAAAAATAATTCAGGACATTGTTTCTGGATGCAAAAATATTTCATCAAAGTTATTTGATGATTTAGATAAAGAGACTTGTATGAATATTTACAATTTTCTCTCTAAACATCGTTATACACTTCATTTAAACGATTCAATTTTAGAGGGGGTGAGAGAAATTGTACAACAAAAATTTGATAATGTATTGATTTATAAATTGAATCCGACTATACACGATTTATTAAACAATAATATTTATAAATTGAATGTTAATGATGAAATATGCTATGTTCCTTTATGGATTAACGAATCATATTTTGATATTTCGGGTTGTGAAGTCATAGTAATGTGCGAACCAGAATTATCTGATAATATAATTATAGACGAGTATAATAATATACATATAGTGAGAGAAGTATCTATCGCAAACGAACTAACAAATTTAATAAAAAATAGTACGAATCTGACAATACAAATAGCGGATAAAGTATTTGAAATCCCTATTCATCAATTATATATGAAAAAGGAACAAAAATATATAATGAAGAACAATGGATTGAATGTTTCTGACGATTTTAATATTCATAATTCCCAAAAGTCTGATATTATTGTAGTAATCAAATTAGTTTGATTACTAGTTTGATTATTATTTTACTTTATAAGTAAATATATTATGAAGAGTAACATTGTTATAATATTAACATCAACTGTGAATATAAATAATAAATTACGCAATTTATATCAAACAGATAAGGACGAAAGATTAACTACATATATGAAATCTATTTTAAAATGGTTGAATGAAACAAATTTTAATATTATTTTGGTTGAAAATTCTGGGTACGAGTTTAAAGAACTTGAATGTGAGAAAAATAAATATAATAATAGATTTGAAATAATAACATACGATGAAAAAGAAATAAATAAAGATTATTTACAAGATAATAAATCTAAAGGAACTAGTGAGTTATTTTCAATAAATTATGCCTATAATAATTCAATATTAATCAAAAAAATTACATCAGTTGAAATGCCATTGTTATTTATTATCAAAATTACAGGTAGGTTTTTTATTCCAGAATTAGAAGAATATTTTAAAACTATCAATTTTTCAGAATACGATTGTTTAATACAAAATAAAAATAAACACTGTGAAATGATAGGTTGTAATGTAAATCAAATTGAAAATATATTTAATTGTGATTTATCTGATGTAAAATATTTAAATTCAACCGATTTTATAGAAAATATATACTACAATAGAATATTACTACACGGAAATAAAGTTTTAAGGTGTAAATCATTACCTATAGAACCAACACAACGAGGAGGTGTTAACGAAATTTATTGTGATATATAATAAATTAAAAAAGAGTATTTTTAATTTATTTAGTTAGTTAGTTACAAATTACAACAAATTACAAGTAAAATCTATTATTTATTTATGCGTCCGTCTTCTTCTTAACAACACGCTTCTTTACTACTTTTGGTTCTTCAACAACAGGAGCTGGAGGAGGAACTGGAACTGGTACTGAAACTGGAGCTGGAACTGGTGCTTCTTCTTCCTCCTCTTCAACATCTTCATCTTCTTCTTCTGGCTCCTCATCACTGTCTTCAACAGTTGTTGAAATTACTAGTGGTTCATCATCATCCTTAACAGTTTGATTCTTCAACTTTTCCTTATCTTGTGTCTTGAGTTTAATGAAGCATTGACCTTGTAATTGTGCTCTTGGTTTTTGAACTACTGCTTGTACTAATTTCCAACTAGCACTGAATTTACCGTTTACAAACCAAATTCCAGCAAATTGAATTAAAGATGCAATATTTGAGCCCTTCTTTAAATAATCTAGAGGTGTGTGACCAGGATTTTCAGTACTAGGATACAATCTAGTAGATTCTTCGTCATAAATTTCTGTTTTCCAAACACCTTCCCATTGTGGTAATTTAACTCTAATAGTAGGTTGTTTAGAATAATCATATTCTCCGGTAGCCTTATTTTTAGGGTATTTTAATAGAGGAGTAAATAACTCTTCAATAATTTCAGCACTTTTGTGTACCTTTCCAAACCATTCCTTTGAATAAACCAATGCATCAGCTTTAATTTTATCTTCAAAAGCCTTGAGGTTTTTTAGAAATGCTTCTGTATCAGGAGTTTTGTACTCTTCATTTGGAAATTGAAGTGATAATTCAAATCTACCATTACCAACTTCTTCACCGTCCTTCTTAAAATCACTTGCACCCCATGTAAGCATTAGAGGTGTAGATAAAGTAAGAGTTGTTTTTGTTAGTTTGTTTAAAATATTAACAGATTTACCGCCTTGAGCACTTGCTTTAGGAGCAGTATACATGATATTTTCAGCATTAAATTGAGCACCGTCTACGATTCTTTCAGCCATTTTGTATTTGTATGATTTACATTATCACTTTATCTTTAAATCAATTTTTTTTTTAATAAAAAATAAAATTAAAAAGATTCTAAAATATCACAACTGTATTTGGTAAGAAATAAATTTAATTTTATTTTTATTTATAATTAAATAAAAACAATACAAAAAGATAAATATATTACTATAATATATAAATATAGCAATATATTAACAAATTTATGAGCAGTTTAGATGAATATATGAATCAATTAGTATTTAAATATGAAAAAAATATACGAATGAATAAAAAATTAATCAAAATAAATAATAATAATAATAATAATGATGCTGAAAATGAACATTTAACTATGTTAACAATTCATGATTACAACAAATTGACAGAGAATAATTACAATATTCAACAATTAAAAACGTTTGCAAAACATTATAAATTAAAAATAAGCGGAAATAAAAATGAATTGATTAATAGAATCTACATTTTTCTTTTTTTGTCGTCATATGTTATTAAAATTCAAAAAATATTTAGAGGACGACTACAACGTAAATTCAATTTATATTTTGGTCCAGCTTTGAAACAGAGAGAAATCTGTACAAATGACACAGATTTTGTAACAATGGATGATTTAAAAGATTTGCCTTACGGGCAATTTTATAGTTTCAAAGACAATGATGGTAGGGTTTATGGTTTTGATATTGCATCCATATATAATTTAATATTTAAAAATACAGATACTATTAATATTAGTAAAATTGGTGGAATAAATCCTTACAATAGAAATAAAATTCCATGTTTTGTCATGATAGATTTAAAAATGATTATAAGAACAAGTAAAATATTGAAAATCAAAATCAATTTGGAGTTTGAGACCGATTTAGGTAACGTTTCAACAGCAAAAACTGTTGAAATGAGAACACTTACATTATTTCAAACTATAGATTCACTTGGTAATTATAGCTCACCCGAATGGTTTTTGACCTTAAATAGGAATCAACTAATTAAATTTTTGAGAGAATTAAGCGATATTTGGAATTATAGGGCACAGTTATCAATTGAAACAAAGCAGAATATTTGCCCACCTACAGGCGACCCATTTAGGAATATCAATTTATCATATATTTTGAATGAAAATGATTTATTAAATATAAAAAAATCAATTTTGGATGTTTTGGAAAAATTCGTTAATAATGGCGTAGATAGAGATAGCAAAACTTTAGGAGCATATTATGTATTAGGCGCATTAACTTTAGTAAATGATTCCGCAGCATCAGCGTTGCCGTGGTTATTTCAATCAGTATCTTATTTTTAATTTATATACTTTGATTATTTGCCCATATTATGCTCACAATATATATTATTTGCGTTAAATCACTTAAAAACTATTTGTTTAGCTATAGTATAATAAGATGGCCAGACAAACTAAAGCTACTAAACCTACTGAGACTGAACAAGTCGCTGCTCCTGTTACCCCTGTTGAACTTTCTGCTCCTAAGGAGAAGAAAGTAAAGGTCGCCAAGGCTCCAAAGGCCGAAGCTGCCCCAGTTGTTGCTGATTCATCGGCTGCACCAGAAGAGACCGCTGTTGTTGCTTCTGATAACGAAGCTCCTCTTGCTGAGCAATCCGTTGAATTTTCTGCAAAATTACAACAACTAGGTGTCATTATTTCATCCCTAAAATCTGAGTTCCGTACTCTAGAGAAGAAGTGGGCTCGTGAAATGAAGGCTGCCCAAAAGCAAAGTTCAAAGCGCAAGAGAAAGGCCGGAAACCGTGCTCCTTCTGGATTTGTAAAGCCAACCAGAATCTCTGATGAACTTGCTAAGTTTTTAGAGAAGCCTGCAGGAACTGAAATGGCCCGCACTGAAGTTACTCGTGATGTTAACAAGTACATCCGTACCAACAACCTACAAGACAAGGAAAATGGTCGTAAGATTAACCCAGATTCCAAGCTTGCCGCTCTTCTTAAGCTAAAGAAGACTGATGAACTTACATACTTCAACCTACAAAAGTACATGAGTCACCACTTCGCAAAGGCAACCAAGGATGTTCCTGTTGTTGCCACCGCCTAAATACAACTTTTCAAAAAAGTTGTGCAAAACATTTATTGTCAAAATATAAAAAATTCCAACTTTAATAAAGGTGGAGCCAAAATATAAAAAATAGCCTAAAATAAAAAAATTTAAGCCTTTAAATAAAGGTTCAAATTTTTAAAAAACTTTTGGTTCCACCTTTCTCAAAGGTTGTTTGGCTCCACCTTTTCTAAAGGTGGATAATACTTAATATAATTTTTTTTGTTATTAATTCATTTTCTCTGCAATATTCTTCGGTTTGTTTTAAATAATCATCATTATAAACTCTATTTATCAAGTTTAGTTGATACAAATATTTATTATTATATTTACAGTGAGCAGCATGCCATTCATTTGCTTTTGTTGAGAAATAACTTAATAAATCTATTATTTCAAAAATATAATTTTTTCGTTGAAATGCTATATCTTCACGTTTTTCAGGTTTATTTTTATAATTAATCGCAATGTAATCTTTAATCTCAGGTTCATCAGGAAATGCAATATTGAAATACTTACTTGGTGTTCCAAAAAGAATATATTTTTCTAATTTTTCAAATGGTATTTTACGTAATATTTCTTTCAGTCCAAAAACTGTTTGTTGATATGTACAATAATTATAATGCGTATAACCTGTAAATATCATAGATAAATTTGTTTTTCTATTTGTGCTAATGGGATAAATAAATTTTGTAAAAACTGATTTGTAATGAGATAAATTAAATTTTATATCATTATCTATAAATGTGTATATATATGAAACAATTTCTTCCGGAAGATATTTTGTAATATTCTTCAATAATTTTTTTTCATTTCTACACATGTCTTTTTCTTCTTTTATGTGTGAGCGTTTTTTATTTTTTTTTTTTTTTTTTTTTT
>Ga0209188_1000270_pt1 | contig 55632 bp, 55 predicted proteins | sample C_130625_EF_Meta_FD_187307 | JGI IMG/M metagenome (GOLD analysis project Ga0209188, IMG submission 187307) | Freshwater microbial communities from Lake Croche, Canada to study carbon cycling - C_130625_EF_MetaG (SPAdes) (version 2) | ecosystem: Environmental > Aquatic > Freshwater > Lake...
TCAGCCTGTTCGAGTCGGGGGCTATATTGATTTATTTGGCTGCCAAAACGGGCAAGTTCATGCCGTCCAGCGATCGCGGCAAATACGAGGTTTTGCAGTGGTTGATGTTTCAAATGGGCGGTGTGGGCCCTATGTTGGGCCAAGCGCATCACTTTCGCATTTATGCCCCTGAAAAAGTTCCCTACGGCATAGACCGCTACACCAACGAAGCCAGGCGTCTGTACGGCGTGATGGACAGGCAGTTGGCGCACCACCCTTTTATCGCCGGCAAGACCTACAGCATTGCCGACATAGCGATCTTTCCTTGGCTTCGCAGCTGGGCCAACCAAGGCATTGATTGGACTGACTACCCGCGGCTTAAAGAATGGTTTGACACTGTGGGTGCGCGTCCTGCTGTTCAACGCGGCTGCGCCGTCTTAGCTGATTTACGCAAACCGCTGCAAGACGATAAGCAAGCCATGGAAACTTTGTTTGGCAAGACCCAATACGACAAGCGCTGAGAACTTAGTCTAGAGTTGATAATAACGATCAACTCTGTAATTGCTGTTTCACCATGCGCTCCTATTTCTCTGCTTCCTTTGTAACTGCACTCGCTTTCACCTGTGTGCTGAGCGCTTGTTCAGAATCCAAGCCAGATGCTGAGCCCAAGTACAAACCTATTCCCGAAAAGAAGACCGAGAACAAAGGCGACCCCGACACATTTGATCGTCGGGTGCAAGCGGTCATGAACGAAGGCTCACAAAGCCAAGAGGGCCAAGCAGAAGCGCCTAAAGCCTCTAAAGCCAGACCACCCAACTCTGGCAAAGAGCCCATGGTGTTACTCGACACGCAAAACCGCCCCTTGGGTGAGGTCGTTCACCACAAAGACAAAATGGATTACTACGAATGCAAGGGCATCATTGCGCCATGGTTTCAAGAGCTGCTTGTGGCCGAAATGAACTACTTTAATGAGTTGGCTGACTTGCCCTTTGTGCGGTCTGAAAACTGTATCGTGACTTACGGCACAGACAAAAGCTTGACCCCAGGACGCATTGGTGTGCAGTTGTTTGAAACCCGCAAAGAGTTTGACAAATGTGTTCGCAACGATTTTTGCCCCATTTTCCGCACCGTCAATTTTGTGCCCGTTAATAAATCTTTGATGCGCTCTTACTTTCTGTCCAACACCAATTCCAAAGAAATTTTCCAGCACTGCGTCACCGACACCGGTAAATGGCACCGCAACTCCACCTGCTACACCATCGATTGATTGCGCACAATGTTCTCAAGACTTGGCTTTTGCAGTCGATCAACTGGGTGTCACTTCTTTTGTGAGCTATGAATAAACTGCGCTTTATTGTTTTATCTGTGTTTTTGCTGGGCTTTCAGTCGCTTTGGATGCCTGCTGCCTGGGCCAATGACGACCATGCCGCTCCCGCCAAAGATGCCCACGGCGACGGACACGGCGCTCCCGCCAAAGACGCCCACGGCGACGGACACGGCGCTCCCGCCAAAGACGCCCACGGCGCGCCCGCCAAAGCGGACAAACCGACCCGCACCTTTGAAGGGCAAGAGCCCTTGTTTTACTTCGACTCCAAACGACGTCCTTATATAGAGCCTTTTCATAAAACCGACGAGGAAGAGTATTTTGTTTGCCGTGGTGTGATTGGCGAATGGTTTCGTCAATTGATGGCGGAAGAAGCCAATATGCTGGCCGCCAAAGACGGGCTCAACCCTGTCACGGGATCGACTTGCGCTGTGCGCTTGGTCGCAACCCATTCAGGTAAGAAGTTGCCTATTGTTTCGGTGGAGTTGTATGTCAATTCCAGCGTCATGCGAAGCTGCATATTGGGAGAGTCCTGCCCCCAGTCACGCACCGTGATCATGTATGTGCTGGACAAAACGCTTTACCGCAGTTATTTCATCACTGACCATGAACGAAAAATTCGCCGCTCTTATTGCTTAGACAACAAAAGCAAAATATTGGCCAAAGAAGAATGTTGGAACCATTTCTTTGACAAAGCCGCTAAAGAGAAACCCAAAGACGATCACTGAAAACAATAAGTTATTGGCCTGACCGGAGGGGATCGAACCCCCGACCCACAGCTTAGAAGGCTGTTGCTCTATCCAACTGAGCTACGGTCAGAATACAAGAAAAAAGGCCCCTAGGGGCCTTTTTATTGTGTGGTCGGGGCGATAGGATTCGAACCTACGACCCTCTGGTCCCAAACCAGATGCGCTACCAGACTGCGCTACACCCCGAAGCTTGAATTCTACTCGACCCCATAGTCGAAAAGTGCGGTTGCCCTAAATCTGTATTTTGTTGCAGTCATGTGTAAGCAATAATCTGCATCTATGGAAATTCCCCGTACTTACAACGCCGCGCAAGATTTGCTTTCGCGCCATGTACAGCGTTCAGAAAAAAAAGCTTATATCGATGCATCAACCGGCAAAACACTCAGCTTTGGGGAGTTGAACGAACAAGCCCACCGTTTCGCACAAGGCTTGATTGACCAAGGGTTTCAGCAAGAGCAGCGAATTCTGCTTTGTATGCACGATGGTTTGCTTTGGCCGGTGGCGTTTTTAGGCTGCATTTTGGCGGGGGTCATACCGATTGCGGTCAACACTTTGCTGACGCCGCAAGACTATGCCTATATGTTGCAAGACTCCAGAGCGCAAGGCTTGGTGGTCTCACAGGCTTTGTGGCCGCAGTTTGCACAGGCGCTTGCCAGCAGCCCATCACGCCCCAAAGTTTTTTGGGATTCGCCTGACACGTCAGCGCAAGGCATCAGCATTGCGCAAATGCTTAAGTCGTCGCAAGCTTTGTCTGCTTGCGCACCCACTTTGGCAGATGATGTGTGTTTTTGGTTGTACTCCAGTGGCTCTACAGGCTCGCCCAAGGGAACTCTGCATTTACACAGCCACATCATTCAAACGGCGCATTTATATGGGCGAGACGTACTGGGTTTGGCCGACAACGATGTGGTGTTTTCAGCCGCCAAACTTTTCTTTGCTTATGGCTTGGGCAATGCCCTGAGTTTTCCCTTGGCACATGGTGCCACCACGGTGCTGTTGAACAAAAGAGCCACACCTGCCGATGTGTTTGGCGTACTCAAGACCTATCAACCCACTGTGTTTTACGGGGTGCCCACATTGTTTGCCAGCCTGCTCGCAGATGCAGATCGCCCTGCTGCAAAAGACTTGAATTTGCGGGTATGCACCAGCGCAGGAGAAGCCTTGCCCGCAGAAATTGGCAAGCGCTGGCAGGCCGAATTTGGCGTGGATATTTTGGATGGCATTGGCTCGACCGAAATGCTGCACATCTTTTTATCCAACCGCCCCGGCCGAGTGCGCTACGGCACGACCGGTGAAGTGGTGCCTGGTTACGCCTTGCGCTTGGTGAATGACGAAGGACATGTTTGCGCTGCAGGTGAGTTGGGTGAACTGCACATTCAAGGGCCCACATCGGCCATCATGTATTGGAATAACCGCGAAAAAACCAAACACACTTTTGCCGGTGAATGGACGCGCAGCGGCGACAAATACAGTTGCGACAGCGATGGTTTCTACACCTATGGTGGGCGCAGCGATGACATGCTGAAAGTCGGTGGCATTTATGTGTCGCCTTTTGAGGTGGAAGCTTCGTTGATGACGCATGCGGGTGTTTTGGAAGCGGCTGTGATTGGGGTGGATGATGAACAAGGCTTGACCAAGCCCAAAGCATTTGTGGTGTGCAAGCCGGGCCAATCCATCACCGCAGATGAGCTTAAACTTCACGTCAAGTCGCAACTTGCTCCCTACAAATACCCTCGTTGGATAGAGTTTGTGAATGAATTACCCAAAACGGCAACTGGCAAAATACAACGCTTTAAACTGCGTGCAGTTTCCGCATAAGACTTAAAACCAGGAGAATTTCATGTCCTCACGCCGACAATTGCTGACACACTCTGCTGCCATGGTGGGCGCGGCCTCTTCAGGCTGGTTATTGCCGGCCCACGCACAGAACGCCAAACTGCGCATTGGCTTGATGCTGCCCTATACCGGCACCTTCACACAGCTGGGAGTGGCCATTGACAACGGGTTTCGCATGGCTTTGCAAGAAGCCGGCGGCAAAGTGGGTGGGCGCGAGGTCGAATTTTTCAAAGTGGACGACGAGTCTGAGCCGTCTAAGGGTGTAGAAAACGCCAGCAAACTGGTGCAACGCGACAAAGTGGATGTGCTGATTGGTACGGTTCATTCGGGTGTGCAAATGGGCATACACAAAGTAGCCCGTGAAACCGGCGTGCTGAGCATCATTCCCAATGCAGGCATGCACGCCGCCACCCGTGCCTTGTGCGCACCCAATGTGTTTCGTACCTCTTTCAGCAATGGTCAAACCACACAAGCCTTGGGCAAAGTGATGGTGGAGAAGGGACACAAAAAAGCGGTTTGGATCACGTGGAAATACGCTGCAGGTGACGAGGCCGGTGAAGGCTTTAAGGAAGGTTTCACCGCTGCTGGCGGCACCATCGTCAAAGAGCTGGGCCTGCCCTTTCCCAACGTCGAGTTCCAAGCCCTGCTGACAGAAATTGCTTCCCTTAAGCCAGCCGCGGTGGCTTGCTTCTTCTCTGGTGGCGGCGCGTCCAAGTTCATACGCGACTACGCCGCAGCGGGTTTGGCTGGCAAGATTCCTTTGTACGGATCAGGTTTTCTCACCGAAGGCCTGCTGGACGACGAGTTGGCACCTGCTGCCCAAGGCATCATGACCACGCTGCATTACAGCGCTTCGCTTTCAACAAAACGCAATGACGCTTTTCGCTTGGCCTATGCCAAGACCTACAAAATGCAACCCGATGTGTATGCAGTTCAAGGCTATGACGCGGGCTTGTTGTTGCTGCAAGGTGCGGCAGCGGTGAACGGCGATTTGTCGAATAAAAAAGCGCTGTATGCCGCCATGGAGGGCGCAGTCATTGACAGCCCGCGTGGCAAATGGACCATGAGCAAAGCGCATAACCCCGTGCAAGACATGTATTTGCGGGTAGTCAAAGGCAAAGAAAACGTGGTCTTGGGTGTTGCCGCCAAAGCCCTGTCCGATTCAGGCGCAGGTTGCAAGTTGGGTTGATGGACCTCGCTAATTTTTTCATTCAACTGCTCAACAGTGTTCAATACGGCTTGCTGCTGTTCTTGCTGGCAGCGGGCCTCACCTTGATTTTTGGCATCATGGGCGTGGTCAATTTGGCCCACGGCGCTTTTTACATGCTGGGCGCTTACATGGCCTATGCCTTGACCGCTGCTTGGGGCAACTTGGCCTTGGCCATTGCGGTGGGCACGCTGCTGAGCGTGCTCTTTGGCTGGTTGTTAGAAAAAATCTTGTTTCGGCATTTCTACCACCGCAGCCACCTCGATCAAGTCTTGCTCACCTTTGGGCTGATTTATATTTTTGAAGAACTGCGATCCATGCTTTGGGGTGACGATGTTCATAACGTCGCTATTCCTGCCGCCTTGGACTGGTCTATCAAACTCACTGACAACTTGTCTTACCCCGCCTACCGCTTGTTCATGTTGGCCATGTGCGCGGCCTTAGCCTTGGCACTGTGGTTCATGATCAGCAAAACCAAACTCGGCATGAAAATCCGCGCTGGCGCTTTCAACAGCGACATGGCGCAGTCCTTGGGCATCAACATTGTTCGCCTTCATTCATTGGTATTCGCCATGGGCTTGGCCTTGGCGGCCTTGGGTGGCATGCTCATTTCTCCGCTGTCCAGCGTCTACCCGTATATGGGTGCGCAAGTGCTGATCATGTGTTTTGTGGTGGTGGTGATTGGCGGCATCGGTTCGGTCAGAGGTGCGCTGACCGCTGCCTTGTTGGTGGGTTTGGTAGACACCTTTGGCAAGGTGTTGCTGCCCCAATTCGCCAGCATGTTGGTGTATGTGCTGATGGCCTTGGTCTTGCTCTACAAACCAGAAGGTCTGTTCAAACAATGAGCACCCCTCAAGGTCACTTGGAAACCTTGCCGAGCAGCGTGCAAATACTCATGGGCTTGGGCTTGATTGCTTTGCTGACCTTTCCCTTTGTGGGACAAGATTTCTATATACAAATGGTCACCCGCATGATGATTTTGGCCATCTTCGCCATGAGCTTGGATTTGCTGCAAGGCATCACCGGACTGGTGTCTTTGGGGCATGCGGCGTACTTTGGTTTGGCGGGTTATGTGTTGGCTTTTTTGTCGCCCGCCGACGCGCCTGCCAGTTGGCTTATTACCTTGCCCTTGGCCATACTGGGTTCAGCCTTGGTAGCCTTGGTGATTGGTTTTTTTGTGGTTCGCACCCAAGGCATTTACTTCATCATGGTGACCATGGCTTTCGCCCAAATGGTGTATTTTTTATTTTTCGACAACAAGGTTTTGGGTGGCTCGGACGGCCTGTACATCAATGTGCGTCCTGCTGGTGGGGGCTTGGATTTTGAGAACAAACAGGTGCTGTATTTCTTCACCTTGGCTTGTCTGGTGCTCACCTATTTCTTTTTGCGACGCTTACTTTGGAGCCCGTTTGGGCGCACGCTCAACGGCATTCGCTTGAACGAGCACCGCACCCAAGCACTGGGCTACAGCAGCTTTCATTACAAACTCACTGCCTTCACTTTGGCGGGAGCGCTGGCAGGAATGGCTGGCTATTTGTGGGCGGCGCAATCTGGCTATGTCAACCCCGAGCTGATGGGCTTTCACATGAGCGCGCACGCCATCATGATGGTGATTTTGGGCGGCATGGGCAATGTGGCCGGTGCCTTGTTGGGCGCTTTTGGTTTCGAGCTGTTCATGCACTTTTTCAAAGACCTGCCCAAAGTCGGCGAGTTCGATTTGGGCAAACACTGGCAGTTGTGGATGGGTTCACTGATTGTGCTGGTGGTCATCATTGCACCGCATGGTTTGATGGGCTTGTTGCGGCCCAAAGGTGCTGACCATGACTAAAGCTTTGTTAGAAGCCAAGCAATTGTCCAAACGCTTTGGCGGCTTGCTGGCGGTCAACGATGTGTCGCTGTCTTTGTACAAAGACCAACTGCATGCGGTGATTGGCCCCAATGGCGCGGGCAAAACCACCCTCACCCATTTGCTCAGTGGCGACATACCTGCCACAAGCGGCGAGTTGTGGCTAAAGGGGCAAGCCGTCAAGGGCTGGGCGCATCACCGTTTGTCTTTAGAAGGCTTGGGCCGCAGCTACCAAAAAACCAATGTGTTTTTACCGCTCACAGTTTGGGAAAACCTGATGCTGGCCGCCCAAGCGAAAGACGCCTTGGCACCCTTTAACCCGCTTTCATGGTTGGGCCGCGCCGACAGCAAACCCAGCGTGGTTGCGCGAGCTGAACGCGCTCTGGTTTTGGCAGGCTTATCTGCATCCAAAAACAGCGCGGCAGCCATTCTGAGCCACGGCATTCAGCGTCAACTCGAAATCGCCATGGTGTTGGCCACCGAACCTGTGGTGCTGCTACTAGATGAACCCTTGGCCGGCATGGGTGCGGCAGAAGCAGACACCATGGTGCAACTGCTTCACACTTTGAAGAAAGACCACGCCCTGCTGCTGGTGGAACACGATATGGACGCGGTGTTCGCCTTGGCCGATGTGTTGACCGTGATGGTCAACGGTACGGTGATTGCCAGCGGCACACCCGAGGCCATTCGCAGCGACCCCAAAGTGCAAGCGGCTTACTTGGGTGAGGCCCCCGCATGAGCAACACCTTGCTAGAGGTGCGCGACCTCAACACCTATTACGGTGCCAGCCATGTGCTGCGCAATTTAAATTTTCGGGTGGAGCGCGGACAGGCTGTGGGCCTGATGGGGCGCAACGGCATGGGCAAATCCACTTTGCTTAAAAGCATCATGGGCTTGGTCAAACCGCGCAGCGGCAGTATCGCGTTTCAAGGCTTGCCCATTCACGGTCAAACCCCTTATGCGATTGCCAATCAAGGCATGGCTTATGTGCCCGAAGGGCGCGGTATTTTTGGCAACCTGAGCGTTCATGAAAACCTGGTGATGGCGGCTCGTCCAGGTGTGCGTGGTCAGCAAGACTGGACTTACCAACGGGTGTTAGACACCTTTCCGCGCTTGGGCGAACGCTTGAGCCACGGGGGGCAGCAGCTCAGCGGCGGCGAACAGCAAATGCTCAGCATTGGTCGTGCCCTGATGACCAACCCCGATCTGTTGCTGCTCGACGAAGCCACCGAAGGTTTGGCGCCGCTCATTGCATTAGAAATTTGGCGTATGTGCGCACTGGTAGCCAAGTCGGGCATCAGCACCGTCATAGTCGATAAAAACTGGCAGCACGTCACCCAAATCACCCAACACAATGTCATCTTGGTCAAAGGTGAAACTGTGTTCCAAGGATCAAGCGAGCAGCTACTCAGCCAACCTGACATCATGAACCAACATCTCGGCGTTTGAAGCTATGAGCACAAGCAGTACACAAGTGGCCATTATTGGTGCCGGTCCTTCGGGTTTGTTGTTGGGCGCCTTGCTGCACAAAGCGGGTATAGCTCACGTCATCGTTGAGCGGCAAAGCCCCGACTATGTGCTGGGCCGTATACGTGCAGGCATTTTGGAACAAGGCACGGTCGATTTGCTGCACGAAGCCGGTGTAGGAGATGGCGTCGCGCAAGGCGGAACGGTTCATCACAGCATAGAGTTGGTGTTCAAAAACACGCGTCACCCGATTGATGTCACCCGCCTCACGGGCGGCAAAGTTGTCACCGCCTATGGTCAAACCGAAGTCACCAAAGACCTGATGCAGCAACGCACACGCTTGGGTTTGCCATCGGTTTACAGCGCAGAGGACGTCAGCCTGCACGACTTTGACGGCCACACACCCCAAGTGCGCTATGTGAAAGACGGCGCGGCGCATGTGATCAACTGTGAATTCATTGCCGGCTGCGATGGTTTCCATGGCGTAGCGAGAGCCAGCATTCCCAAGAACGCGATCACCGAATATGAGAAGGTTTACCCCTTTGGCTGGTTAGGTGTGTTGGCCGATGTGCCGCCTGTTTCTACCCACGCGATTGTGTATGCCAACAGCGACCGAGGTTTTGCGCTTTGCTCTATGCGCAGCATGACCCGCAGTCGCTATTACGTTCAATGTCCCATGAGCGATAAAGTGCAAGACTGGAGCGATCAACGCTTTTGGGATGAAATTCGACTGCGCTTAGACCCCGAGATGGCCCAGCGTATGGTGACGGGACCTACCATTGAAAAAAGCATTGCCCCGCTTCGCAGTTTTGTGGCCGAGCCCATGCGCTTTGGCAGTTTGTTTTTGGCTGGGGACGCAGCCCATATCGTGCCGCCTACAGGTGCCAAGGGTTTGAATTTGGCAGCAGGCGATGTGAAATACCTCAGCAGCGCATTCATAGAGTATTTCAAAGAGAAAAGCGATGCGGGCATCAACCACTATTCGCAACGCGCTTTATCGCGCATTTGGCGGGCTGAACGCTTTTCTTGGTGGCTCACTTCTTTGATGCATCGCTTTCCTGACAGCGAAGGCTTTGGTCAAAAAATGCAAGAAGCCGAGCTGGACTATTTGGTCCACAGCGAGGCCTTGTCCACATCTTTGGCCGAAAACTATGTGGGCTTGCCTTTGAATTTTGGCTAGAAAAATTAAAAAAAATGTCCCAAGAAAAACCCCGCTTTCAAGCCACTGACAAAACCTTGTCGGGCGTGCGCATTTTGAGTGTGGCACTCAATCTGCCAGGTCCTGCTGCCTTGATGCGCTTGGCACACATGGGCGCCAAATGCACCAAGCTCGAACCCTTGCCGCCCGTGGGTTCACCCAAAGGAACGACCTCAGACCCCATGGGGCTTTACGCGCCACATGCTTACAAGCAGCTGCATGCAGGCGTGAAAGTGGTGCAAGCCGATCTCAAAGCCGATAAGGGACAAGCTCAGTTACACAAACTTTTGGCGCAGACTGATGTGTTGCTTACGTCGTTTCGCCCCTCGGCTTTGAAGAAGCTGGGACTGGCTTGGGCAGATTTGCATACCCAGTTTCCGACACTGAATATGGTGAGCATCGTCGGTTCTTCTGGGGCTGGCGCGGAAATACCGGGTCACGACCTCACCTACCTTGCCAGCAACGATTTGGTCAGCAACCTGAGTTTGCCCGCCAGTCTGTTTGCCGACATGGCCGGTTCGCTGCAGGCCAGCGAGGCTGTGCTCAAAGTGCTTTGGCAACGCGCCAAGCCTGGCCGCGCCAGCCGAAAAGGTGTGTTTCATGAGGTGGCGCTGGAAGACGCAGCGGCTTTTCTGGCACTACCCCGACATTGGGGTCTGACCGCACCCAAGGGCTCAGTTGGCGGTGCCCACGCTGGATACCAAGTCTATGAATGCGCCAATGGCCGTGTGGCCGTGGCCGCGCTAGAGCCTCATTTTGCGGCCAAATTACTTGAAGTGGCTGGCTTGGTTCCTGCCAAAAAACCTTTGAAATCAACAGCCTCTCAAGTTCGCGACCCCATGCTATTGCCTGCCACCAAGATCCGCTTGGCCGCTTTCTTTGCTGGGCTCACGCGCAAACAGCTGACGACTCTGGCGCAACAACACGATCTGCCCTTGGTGAGTTTGCCCACTGCCTGAGGTGTCGGAATCCTTGGCATTTATTTTGCTTTTCCTTAGAACATTTTTCATTTCAAGGAATTCAACATGACGCCCTACACCACCTTGGTTATCAACACTCCCAGCTTGTCTCCACAAGAAGTGATCGCTAAAGCTGAGCAATTGGACCATGCTGGCCAAACCCACGAAGCTTTAGAGTTGTACCGCCATTGGTTGAAAAACGACCGCACCCACAGCAAATATTCTGTGTGGTTCAACTACGGTTGGTTGCTGCAAAAACAAAACCACCCCAGCGAAGCAGAACAAGCCTTCGACCATTGGATCAACGCTTACAAAGACCATATGTCGAACAGCAACGCCGCTGTCGCGAATTAATCGGGGTCAGATCCCGATTATTTGGTCTTGCGGGGAGGCAAGCCGGTGTGCTGGGTGAGTATCTTGCCGGGTGATGCCTTGACTCGCCCCTGTGTCACAGGCGATGTTTTCGCCGCCACCGATGTGCTGTTTTTACGCCGACTGCTGGTGTAGCCCTCTGCGTTGAGGGGCTGAAAACGCGGAATCAAATGCTGCTTGCCGTTGCCAATCAGGTCAGCTCGACCCATGGCTTTCAAGGCATCGCGCAGTAAAGGCCAATTATTGGGATCGTGATAACGTAAAAACGCTTTATGTAAACGCCTGCGTTTTTCGCCGCGCACGATATCCACAGCTTCACTTTCGCGTCCCACGCGCTTGAGAGGGTTTTTGCCCGAGTGGTACATGGCTGTCGCGCTGGCCATGGGGCTGGGGTAGAAGGTCTGCACCTGATCGGCGCGAAAACCATTCTTTTTCAGCCACACCGCCAAATGCATCATGTCCTCGTCGCGGGTGCCTGGGTGGGCTGCAATAAAGTAGGGAATCAGGTATTGCTTTTTGCCCGCCTCGGCGCTGTACTTGTCAAACATGTGCTTGAAGCGCTCATAGCTGCCAATACCCGGCTTCATCATCATGGACAGCGGGCTGCCCTCGGTGTGCTCGGGCGCAATTTTCAAGTAGCCGCCCACATGGTGGGTGACCAGCTCTTTCACATACTCGGGGCTCTCCACAGCCAAGTCATAGCGCAGACCCGAGCCAATGAGGATTTTTTTCACCCCGCGCAATGCCCGTGCTTTGCGGTAGAGCTGGATTAAGGGCTCATGGCTGGTGTTGAGGTTTTGGCAAATACCGGGAAACACACAACTGGGTTTGCGGCAAGCGGCTTCGATCTCGGGCGTTTTGCAACCAATGCGGTACATATTCGCCGTGGGCCCACCCAAGTCGCTGACCACACCGGTGAAGCCGGGTACTTTGTCGCGTATGTCTTCAATCTCGCGCAAGATGGACTCTTCGCTGCGGCTTTGAATGATGCGACCTTCGTGCTCGGTGATGGAACAAAACGTGCATCCTCCAAAGCAGCCGCGCATGATGTTGACGCTGAAGCGAATCATCTCCCACGCAGGAATTTTGGTCTCGCCGTCGTGGCCGCCTTGCGCATCGGCATAACTCGGGTGCGGGCTGCGGGCATAAGGCAGATCGAACACATGGTCCATCTCAGCGGTGGTCAAAGGTATGGGCGGCGGGTTGATCCACACATCGCGAGCCGTGCGTCCTTCACCATGCGCTTGCACCAAAGCGCGTGCATTGCCAGGGTTGGTTTCCAAATGCAGCACGCGGTTGGCGTGGGCATACAGCACCGGGTCGCTTTTGACTTGCTCGTAGCTGGGCAAGCGAATCACCGAGCGTTCACGCGGGGGCACTTTGATTTTTCCGGTGCTGATGGCAGGGTTGGGCACAAACTTCAAAGGCGAAACGGTGAAGCCGGTTTTTTGATTGGCCGCATCAGCCACAGCCTTGGCTTCGTCATCGCGTGCGCAAGTTTCGCCCTGCGCTTGGGCTTGTTCGCTGACCATCAAATAGGGGTTCACATGGGCTTCAATTCGCCCGGGCGTGTCAACCTCAGTGCTGTTGATTTCAAACCAATCCGCAGGCGTGTTTCTCACCATGAAAGCGGTGCCGCGCACATCGGTGATGTTGGCAATAGGCTCTTTGGCCGCAATGCGGTGCGCCACTTCCACCAATGCGCGTTCAGCATTTCCATAGAGCAGCAAGTCGGCTTTGGCGTCGACCAAAATGCAACGGCGCACCTTGTCTTGCCAATAGTCGTAGTGGGCAATGCGGCGCAACGAGGCCTCTATGCCGCCAATGATGATGGGCACTTCCGCGTAGGCTTCGCGGCAGCGTTGGGTGTACACCAAGACACTGCGGTCGGGGCGCTTGCCGCCGACACCACCAGCTGTGTAGGCGTCGTCGCTGCGGATTTTGCGATCTGCCGTGTAACGGTTGATCATCGAATCCATATTGCCAGCGGTTACACCGAAAAATAAATTCGGTTTGCCAAGCGCTTGAAAAGGCTCGGCGCTGTGCCACTCGGGCTGAGCGATGATGCCCACGCGAAAACCTTGGGCTTCCAACATACGGCCAATCACCGCCATGCCAAAACTGGGGTGGTCCACATAGGCGTCGCCTGTCACCAAAATAATGTCGCAACTATCCCAGCCTAAAGTAGCCATCTCGGCGCGGCTCATAGGCAAAAAAGGCGCCGTGCCAAAACGAGCCGCCCAGTATTTGCGGTAACTGGTCAGTGGCTTGGCAATGCGCTGGAAAAAGGAGACGTCTATAGGTGCGTTCATTAGCCCCTGATTCTAGTTGGCGCAGCTGTTTTGCCATTAACATACCTTTGATGTCCTTCGAAAGCTTGGCTGTATCCAAAGCCCCCCGCTCACGCACCGACTTGTTTGTATCTTTTACTTGGCTGGGACTGCAAGGTTTTGGCGGGGTGTTGGCGGTGGTGCAACGTGAAATCGTCGACCGCAAACAGTGGATGACGCTGTCGGAATTTGCCGAGGAATGGGCGTTGGCGCAGACCTTGCCCGGCCCGAATGTGGTCAACCTCTCGGTGATGTTTGGTGGCAAACACTTTGGCCCCACCGGTGCCTTGGCAGCCATGGCTGGCTTGTTATTGCTGCCTGGACTACTGATGCTGGCGGTCGTTTTCAGTTTTCAAGCCTTTGCCCACGTGCCTATGGTGGCTTCGGCACTGCACGGCATGGGCGTGGCCGCGGCAGGCATGGTGATGGCGGCAGGTTGGCGCTTTTGGCCCAGCATCAAGCAGCACGCCATAGGTTGGCCCTTGGCTTTAACTTTGACTGTTTTGAGTTTTGTTTTGGCTGCCCTGATGCACTGGCCTTTGGCCCAAGTGATTGGCTTGGTGGGTCTGGTGTCTTGTGGTCTCACATGGTGGCGCTTGGCAGACAAGGACGGCAGATGACTTTGGCGCTTTTCTTAGACCTGCATCTGCATTTCTGCATGCTGTCGCTGTTGGCCGTAGGGGGCGCTTTGGCCATCGTCCCCGAGATGCACCGTTATTTGGTGAGCGATTTGCAACTGCTGACAGAAACCGCGTTCAGCCAATCGGTGACATTGGCACAAATCGCGCCGGGTCCCAACATCTTGCTGGTGGCCGTCATGGGTTGGAATATCGGCTTGCAAGCGGCCGGTGGTTTGGATGCAGGCTGGGGCGCAGTAGGCATGGGAGTGTTGATGGCGGTCAGTTTGCTCGTCTCGGCAGTGCTGCCCTCCTCGCTTGTGAGTTACTTCACACTCAAGTGGTTGCAATTGCATCAGCATGCGCGCAGCGTGAGGGCTTTTCGCTCGGGCATGCTGCCCTTGGTCATGGGCCTCATGCTGTCTGCCGGATGGTTGTTGCAAACCGCCAGCAATCCGACCATGGATTGGCGCTTGCTGCTGGTATGCGCCATCAGCATGCTGGTGGTGTTGAAAACCCGGGTACACCTGCTGTGGTTGATGTTGGGTGGGGCGGTCTTGGGCGCGGTTTTGGGTTTATGAAGCCCATGCCAACGGTTGTCTTGAGGCATTTGACAGCCGACGATGAAAAAGTTTTTTTATCGCATATTCGGCGCAGTCGAGACTTGCACCGCGCATGGGTGCAAGTGCCTACCAGCGCCAAAGCATTTCAACGCTATGTGCAGGAGATGAACACCCCGGATGACCAAGCCTATGTGGTGATGTGCCGAGGCACCCAAGCCATGGTGGGCGTGGTCGAGTTGCAAGATATTTTCAGAGGCGCTTTTCAAAACGCCTACCTTATCTATTACGGTTTTGCGGGGCAGTTGCAGCGGGGGTACATGAAGGCGGCCGTGCAGCAGGTGATTGCGAAAGCCTTTGGGCCTTTGAAGCTGCACCGACTAGAAGCCAATGTTCAACCCGATAACAAGGCTTCTATTGCTTTGTTGAAAGCCTGTGGTTTTGAACAAGAAGGTTTTAGCCCCAAGTTTTTAAAAAAGAACGGCCAGTGGCGAGACCACCAGCGTTGGGCGCTGCTTAAAGACTGATGCGCTGCCTCACCGTTTCATACAAACAAATACCACTGGCTACCGACACATTCAAACTCTCCACGCCACCGGCCATGGGGATGCGCACCAGTTGATCGCAGGTTTTGCGGGTGAGTTGGCGCAGGCCGTCGCCCTCGGCACCCAAGACCCAAGCGGTGGAGATTTTTAAATCTACGTCATAAAGGGTTTGCGCCGCGTCGTCACTGGTGCCGGTGATCCAAATATTGCGCTCTTTGAGTTCATTCAAGGTGCGCGCCAAATTGGTGACCATGAAATAAGGCACGGTTTCAGCAGCGCCGCTGGCGACCTTGGCCACGGTGGCGTTGATGCCCACTGCATGGTCTTTGGGGGCGATGACTGCGTGCACACCTGCGCCATCGGCCACCCGCAAACAAGCACCCAGGTTGTGCGGGTCGGTGATGCCATCAAGCACCAACAACAAGGCCGGCACATCTGAGGGCAAAGCCTCTAAACACGAATCCAAAGACTTGGCAATGTCGATTGCATACACGCGGGCCACCACTCCTTGGTGACCATGGCTGCCAGCCAACTGTGCCAAGCGCGGAGCATCGGACTCCACCAATTTCACTTTGGCTTCTTTGGCGCGTTCTTGAAACTGGCGCATGCGGGCATCGCGTCGGGTCGGGTCGATAAAGACCTCAATCACAGACGCTGGCGTGGTTTTCAGGCGCACCCCTACAGCGTGAAATCCAAACAATACCTTGATCGGGCTGGCCATGTGTAATCCTTAAAAAACTCAATCCGTTGGCGCTTGTAAATCTGCCAAAGGGTGTGCAGACAAGGGCCAAGGGCTGGTGAAAAACGGCGTCACCATTTCAGGGCTGACGTCCGCTATGTGTGCTGGTGACCAACGCGGCGCGTGGTCTTTGTCTACCGCCAATGCACGTATGCCTTCTACCGTGTCGCTTTGCGCCGCAGTGCGCTGCAAATGGCTGGGATGGAAACTGTGGCGAACCATGTCGCGCTCCATGCGCAATTCGTCGCTCAAATTCATATGCCGCGCCCTACGCACTTGCATCAGCGTGACCGCCAGCATCAGCGGTGAACGTTTGTGCAAAGCATCCAAAGCGTGTTGGTTGTTGGAAGCATCTAATGCTTTGACAATGCTTGGCAAATCCGGCGCACTGAATGCTTGGCTCAAGCTGTCGGTCCACCAAGAAGGCTTGTGATGTTGAGCCGTCTGTGTTGCAACTTGAAAGCCTTGGGTGAACTGGCTTAAAGCCTCAGCTGGCTCAGCCCAATCAAAGCTTGGCAACTGCGCCCACAGGGTATTCAAGGAAGCACTGTCAACCAACACATCTGCCAAGCCCGCATACACAGCTTCAGCGCCATTGAGCATGTGTCCTGTCAGCCCCAAATACTCGCCCAAAGCACCTTGGCAACGGCTTAAAAAATAGCCACCACCCACATCCGGAAACAGCCCGATCATGGTCTCGGGCATGGCCATCTTGGTGCGCTCGGTGGCAATCCGCAAACCAGCGCCTTGTGCCAAGCCCATGCCGCCGCCCATGACCACACCATCCATGAACACCCAACAAGGTTTGGTGTAGTGGTGAATCAAATGATTGAGTCGGTACTCTTCGGTGAAAAAATCTTCTAAACGCGGGTCGCCGGCCAATGCAGAAGTGTGAAAAAAACGTATGTCGCCGCCTGCACAAAAAGCACCGAAAGCGCCCTCTTTGCCCATGCCACGCATGGCCACGGCTTGCACCCGGTCGTCGCTCTGCCAGGCCAACAGCACATGAGAAATACTGCGCACCATGTCCAAGGACAGCGCATTCAAAGCTTTGGCGCGGTTCAAAGTGATGAGCCCCACTTTTCCCTGCACCTCGGCCAGCACATCGCCTTGCGTCAAGACGGCCAGTTCATTCATTTGTTACTCTCCAAGAAGCCGCTTCATTCAAAACCAAGGCAGCCAAAACCAAAACTCCGCCCAACAGCACAGACAAAGCCGGTTGTTCGGCTGCACCCCACCAAGCCCAGGCAATGCCAAACAGCACTTCAAGCAAGGCCAACAAAGCCACCTCATGCGATTTAAGCACCCGCGCCGCCCACACGGCCAGCAAGCAGGGCAAGGCCAGTTGAAACAAACCCAAACCCGCCAACCAAGCCAAGTCAGCAGAACTGGCCACCCCCGGCAAAGCCAATGGCGCGGTGTAAAGGCTAGACAACAAAGCACCTACCCACACGGCAGGCATGAAGTCTGCAGGCGCTTCAGATGCTTGCAGGTGTTGCACCACATTCCATTGAACCGCGCCCGCCAAGGGAACGCACAGCGCAACCATCATGCCTTTGAGGTGTTGCCCGTCTTCGATTTGCACTTGGCTGATAAACATAAAAGCCATGCCTAGGCCTGCGACCAGCATGGCCCACCAAGTGTGGGCAGCAAGCTGTTTTTTCATGACAAAGCGCGACAACAAAGCGGTGAGCATGGGCCCTACCGCCATGGTGATGAGCACATTGGCCACAGTCGTCATGGTGAGGGCCAACATGAAGGCAGTGAACATCACCGACCAACACACCCCTGACAACCAAAAAGTTTTTTGCCGCCAAGGCAGCTGGCGTAACAACTGGCGGCCTTTAAGCAATGGGAGCAAAACACTCAGCGACACCAGTGTGAAAAAGCTGCGCCAAAACGTCAGCTCAACACCTTGGGCATGGGTCATTTGCCTTGACACCAGCCCGGCCGTAGACCACAACAAAGTGGCCAACACCATCAGGCCTAGGGCTTGGGTGTGGCTGAGCTTAAAGCGCATTGAAGAGGAAATCAGGAATCGCGGCTGGCACGTTTACGCTCATGCTCTTTCAAAAAACGTTTGCGCAGACGCACACTTTTGGGCGTGATTTCCACCAACTCGTCGTCGTCAATGAACTCGACGCCATACTCTAAGGTGAGTTGAATAGGCGGCGTGATTTTGATGGCGTCTTCCTTGCCGCTGACGCGAAAGTTGGTCAACTGCTTGGTACGTGTAGCGTTAACCACCAAATCGTTGTCACGGCTGTGTATACCCACAATCATGCCTTCATACACAGGGTCGTTGGGCTTGACAAACATACGGCCACGGTCGTCGAGCTTGCCCAAAGCGTAGGTGAAAATTTCACCGTCATCCATGGAAATCAGCACGCCGTTTTTACGGCCACCAATATCGCCTTTGTGCGGCTCATAGCCATCAAAGATATTGGAGATCAAGCCCGATCCACGGGTTAAGTTCAAAAACTCATTGGTGAAGCCAATCAAGCCACGCGCAGGAATGCGGTACTCCAAACGCACGCGGCCACGGCCATCGGGATCCATATTGACGAGTTCGCCTTTGCGCTCGCCCAAGGCTTGCATCACTCCGCCTTGGTGGCCTTCTTCAATATCCGCCGTGACCATCTCAATAGGTTCATGGCGCACACCGTCCACGTCGCGGTAGACCACGCGGGGCTTGGACACAGCCAACTCATAACCTTCACGGCGCATGTTTTCCAACAAAATCGTCAGGTGCAATTCACCTCGGCCAGCCACTTCAAAAATACCGTCTTCATCGGTTTCTTTGACGCGCAAAGCCACATTGTGTTGCAACTCTTTTTGCAAGCGGTCCCAAATTTGACGGCTGGTGACGTACTTGCCTTCGCGTCCTGCCAAGGGTGAGGTGTTGACGCAAAAATTCATGGTCAAGGTGGGCTCGTCAATTTTGAGCATGGGCAATGGGCTGGGGTTAGCGGGGTCGGTGATGGTCACACCGATACCAATGTCGGCCAAGCCGTTGATCAACACAATATCGCCAGGGCCGGCTTCGGTGGCTTGAATGCGCTCCAAGCCTTGAAACTTCAACACTTGGTTGACGCGGCCTTTAACAGGTGTTCCCGTTTCGCCTTCCATGACCACCACGTCCTGCATGGGCTTGATGGTGCCTTGGCTGATGCGGCCCACACCAATACGACCGACAAAAGTAGAAAAATCTAAAGCGGAGATTTGCAATTGCAAAGGCGCAGCGGGGTCACCTTGTTGCGGAGGCACATGCTTCAAAATCGTGTCAAACAAAGCCGACATATCGGGGCCCCACTGCGAGCCTGCTTCTCCCTCCACCAAGGAAGACCAACCATTGATGCCCGAGGCGTAAACAACAGGAAAATCTAGTTGCTCATCATTGGCACCGAGTTTGTCGAACAACTCAAAAGCGGCATTGATGACGGCGTCGGGACGCGAGCCAGGCTTGTCCACTTTGTTGACCACCACGATAGGCTTTAAGCCCAAAGCCAAAGCCTTCTTGGTGACAAAACGGGTTTGCGGCATGGGGCCTTCTTGTGCATCAATCAGCAGCACCACACCATCGACCATAGACAAAGCACGCTCAACCTCGCCACCAAAGTCCGCGTGTCCGGGCGTGTCAACGATGTTGATGTGGGTTCCTTGCCAACTGACAGCGCAGTTTTTCGCCAAGATGGTGATGCCGCGCTCGCGCTCGATGGCGTTGTTGTCCATCACGGTATCGACCACTTTTTCATGGTCGGCAAAGGTGCCGGATTGACGCAACAACTGATCGACCATGGTGGTTTTGCCATGGTCAACGTGGGCGATGATGGCGATGTTTCTGATTTGTAATGTCATGCTGTACTCTCGAGTAAGGATTGGATTTCTTGGGGATTCAATAAGCGCTCGGGGATCAATTCCCCAGCGCGAACATGGGCTGTACCTAACAAAGCATGGGGGCTAGTGCCATAGACGGCCACCTGATGGTGATCGGGCCAATCGCCGCGGCGGCGCAAGCCACTGAGAAAACGACCTGCATCTTCGGCTTGCAAAATGATGGCTTGATGACTGTCGAGCAATACATCGACAGCTTGCAAGGGTTGGTGGCGCTCGCCCTCAGGCAAGGCCTCCAAAGCTTCCAAGCTGATGCAGTCATCTATCTCAAATTGACCACTTTTCACTCGGCGCAAGGCTCTTAAAAAAGCCCCACAACCCAAGGCAAGACCAATGTCTTCGCCCAAGGTGCGTATATAGGTTCCTTTGGAACAGTGGGCCTTGAGCCACACGCTTCTCACACCATCAAGCTCGGGCAATTCTTTGAGCTCCAAAGAATGGATAACGACACTGCGCGCTGGGCGTTCCACCTCAATGCCTTCGCGAGCATATTCGTACAGGGCTTTGCCGTCTTTTTTCAATGCGCTGTGCATGGGCGGGACTTGCTGCAAAGGGCCAGTGAACAGGGCCTGTACTTCTAACAATTTTTCTGGCGTGAAGTCCACAGGTGCCTCAGCGATGACCTCACCTTCAGAGTCTGCAGTGCTGGTGCGTTGACCTAAACGCAGCACGGCTTCGTAGGTTTTGTCGGCATCCAAATGCAATTGGCTGAATTTGGTGGCAGCTCCAAAACACATGGGCAACACACCGGTGGCCATGGGGTCGAGTGTGCCGGTGTGCCCTGCTTTTTCAGCACGCAGCAACCATTTGGCTTTTTGCAAAGCCTGGTTGCTAGACAGTCCTAGTGGTTTATCGAGCAACAACACCCCATGCACAGGGCGCCGTTGCACCCTGGTGCGCGGCGTTTTCATGGCGTGTCGGATTCCTTGGCACGTGAAGCCACGGCGCGGGCAATCAAGGCATTCATGTCAGCGGCGCGCTCAGGTGTGCGGTCATACAAAAAATGCAAAGTAGGCACAGTGTGTATGTGCAAACGCTTGAATAAACCATTGCGCAAAAAACCAGCCGCTTGGTTCAAACCCTCCAGACAAGCTTCGGGGTCACCCACCAACACACTGATGTGGACCTTGGCATGGGCGTAGTCGGGCGTGACTTCGACCGACTGAATCGTCACCATCCCCAGTCGCGGGTCTTTCAAGTCGCGAATGAGCTCGGCCAGATCACGTTGAATCTGGTCGGCAACGCGAAAGCCGCGGTGGGGTGTGGAGGACTTCTTAGCGGCCATGCAAATTTAAATGGTTCTTGCAACTTCCTTGATTTCAAAGAACTCAAGTTGATCGCCCTCATTGATATCGTTATAGCCTTTGAGGTTCAAGCCGCACTCGAAGCCTTCTTTGACTTCTCGCACATCGTCTTTGAAACGTTTCAAGCTCTCAAGCTCACCAGTGAAGATCACCACGTTGTCACGCAGCAAGCGCAAGCGGGCGTTGCGGCGAACAACGCCGGTGGTGACCATACAACCGGCGATCGCGCCAATTTTGCTGATGCGGAAGACTTGGCGAATCTCGGCCAAGCCAATCACTTCTTCGCGTTTGTCTGGTGTCAACATGCCCGACATCGCGGCTTTAAGTTCGTCCACAGCGTCGTAAATGATGTTGTAGTAACGAATCTCTACGCCGTTGTTCTCAGCCAGCTTTCTGGCACCCGCGTCAGCACGGGTGTTAAAGCCAATGATGACCGCTTTGGAAGCAATCGCCAAGTTCACATCGGACTCACTGATGCCGCCTACCGCGCCGTACACCAGCTGCACCCTCACCTCTTCGTTGGTGAGTTTGAGCAAAGACGCAGCCAAGGCTTCTTGCGAACCTTGCACATCGGCTTTGATGATGATGGGCAAGTTTTTAACTTCGCCAGAGGCCATGTCAGAGAACATGTTCTCCAGTTTGGCCGCTTGTTGCTTGGCCAATTTGGTGTTGCGGAATTTGCCTGCGCGGTAGGTGGCAATTTCACGGGCGCGTCGTTCATCCGACAACACCATGAATTCGTCGCCCGCTTGCGGCACCTCGGTCAAGCCTTGGATTTCCACTGGAATAGACGGGCCTGCCGACTTGGTCGATTTGCCGTTTTCATCCAACATGGCGCGAACGCGGCCATAGGTTTGACCCGCCAGCACCACATCGCCGGTTTTCAAGGTACCCGATTGAACCAAGATGGTGGCCACAGGGCCACGACCTTTGTCCAAGCTGGCCTCAATCACCAAACCCTTTGCCATGGCTTCAATAGGTGCTTTGAGTTCCAACACCTCGGCTTGAAGCAGCACTTGCTCTAAAAGCTCATCGACACCTTGACCGGTTTTGGCTGACACAGACACAAACGGCGACTCTCCACCAAACTCTTCGGGCACCACTTCTTCGGCAACCAATTCATTTTTCACGCGGTCGGGGTTGGCATCGGGTTTATCGATCTTGTTGATAGCCACCACGATGGGCACACCAGCTGCTTTGGCGTGCTTGATCGCTTCTTTGGTTTGGGGCATGACACCGTCGTCGGCCGCCACCACCAAAATCACAATGTCGGTGGCCTGCGCACCACGCGCACGCATGGCGGTAAAAGCTTCATGGCCTGGGGTATCCAAAAACGACACCATGCCGCGAGGCGTTTCCACGTGGTAGGCACCGATGTGCTGGGTGATACCACCGGCTTCACCAGAGGCCACCTTGGCACGACGTATGTAATCGAGCAAGGAAGTTTTGCCGTGGTCCACGTGACCCATGACCGTCACCACTGGGGCGCGGGTGACAGATTCAGCTTGCAGACCAGAAGCTTCTTCTTCGGTGAAGGCCTCGGGGTCATCCAAAGCCGCAATCACCGCCTTGTGACCCATTTCTTCCACCACGATCATGGCGGTGTCTTGGTCCAAAGGCTGGTTGATGGTGGCCATCTGGCCAAGCTTCATCAGTTGCTTGATGACCTCAGAGGCCTTGACCGCCATCTTGTGTGCCAACTCGGCCACAGTGATGGTCTCGGGGACATGGACCTCGATGATGCGGGCCTCGACGGGCGCGGATTGAACCGGTGTGTCATCACGGTCGCGGTCGCGGCGTCCACGCGGACCACCGCGCCAACTGTTGCGACCCACACCACCACTGGCATCACCACGGGTTTTGATTTCTTTTTTCTTGGCTTGCTCGTCGGCCCAGCTGGATGACAGTTTGGCGCTTTTAACTTCTTTGCCGTCTTTGGCTGTGGTCGTCGTGCCGGCCGGTTTGGCAGCTGTTGCGCTGGCCGCTGGTTTGTGCAAAGTGCCTTTGATGGCTTTAGGGTCTGCGGCTGGGGCCTTCTCGGGCTCAGGCGGTTTTTTCGCGACCAATACTTTTTTGGGCGCATTCATCATGGTGCGAATGGCTTCGGCTTCAGCCAAAGCGGTACGCCTGCGGGTATCGAGGTCTTTGGCTTTGACCGCATCTTCCTCGGCTTGGGCCTTGGAGTCAGCTTCGCGCTTGGCGGCGGCATCGGCCACAGCTTGTGCAGCCGCCGCTGCATTTTCATCCGCAGAAGGCACCACAGGCGCTTGCAGTTGCGCTTCGCGTTCTTTGTCTTCTTGGGCTTGGCGCAAACGGCGCTTCTCAGCCAATTCTTCTTCTTGACGGCGAATGAATTCAGCTTGGCGTCGTGCCTCTTCTTCGCGCCTGGCGAGTTCAGCTTGGTCCAGAATGGGGACAACCGGTTCGGGCGCTTCTGGCACCTCGATATCAGCCGCGTCGTTTTCGTCGCGCTTAACAAAAGTGCGTTTTTTACGCACTTCCACCTGAATGGTGCGCGCCTTGCCCGTGGAGTCGGCTTGTTTGATCTCGCTGGTGGATTTTTTCACCAAGGTGATTTTTTTACGCTCAGGCGAGTCTGTTCCGTGGCTGGCTTTTAAAAAGCCCAGCAGTTTTTGTTTGTCTGCGTCAGTCAATTCATCTGCGGCCGAGCCTTTGGGCACGCCGGCAGATTTCAACTGCTCAAGCAGGGTATCGGGAGATTTTTTGAGTTCCTTGGCAAACTCTGCAACCGTTGTGTTGGTCATCTGTGGTATTCCTCTTCATGACCGTTACGCTTGACCCGCGAACCAATGCTCGCGTGCCTTCAGGATCAAAGTTTTTGCATCTTCTTCAGACTGGCCGGTGATGTCCACCAACTCGTCCACCGCCAGATCGGCAAGCTCATCTCGGGTATGTATGCCGCCATCGGCCAATTTGAGAATGAGTTCAGCGTCCAGTCCTTCTAGGTCACGCAAATCTTGCGAAACCTCCTCCACACTTTCTTCACGCACAATTTCCATGGTGAGCAGTGCATCTTTGGCGCGGGCACGCAATTCGTTCACCGTGTCTTCGTCAAAGCTTTCGATTTCCAGCATTTCTTGCAAGGGGACATAAGCCACTTCTTCCAAGCTGGTAAAACCTTCTTCAATCAAGATGTCAGCGACTTCTTGGTCGACATCAAGTTTCTCCACAAACAACTCGCGCAGGCCTTGGGTTTCGGTGGCGGCTTTTTGTGCCGATTCAGCCGCGTCCATGATGTTGATCTTCCAACCTGTCAAGTCGGAAGCCAAGCGCACGTTTTGACCGCCACGACCAATGGCCATGGCCAAGTTTTCTTCGTCAACCACCACATCCATGGCATGCTTTTCTTCATCGACCACGATGGAAGACACATTGGCAGGCGCCAATGCGCCAATCACAAATTGCGCAGGGTCTTCGCTCCACAACACAATATCGACGCGCTCGCCGGCAAGTTCGTTGGTCACCGCATTCACACGGGTACCGCGCACGCCAACACAGGTGCCGATGGGATCGACCCGCTTGTCGTGAGAGATAACGGCAATCTTGGCGCGTGAACCTGGGTCGCGGGCGCAAGATTTAATCTCTAACAAGCCTTGCTCGATCTCGGGCACTTCTTGGCGAAACAACTCAATCATGAACTCGGGCGCAGAGCGCGACAAGATGATGGGCGCACCACGCAAGGTGCTGTCGACTTCCATGATCATGGCGCGAACGCGGTCGGCGTTACGCAGGTTTTCTTTGGGAATCATTTCTGAGCGGCGCAAACGACCTTCGATGCGACCACTTTCCACAATCAAGTCACCCTTGTCCATGCGCTTGACACTGCCGACAAAAATCTTGTCACCGCGTGACAAAAAGTCGGCCAGCAACATTTCACGCTCGGCGTCGCGGATTTTTTGCAAAATCACTTGTTTGGCTGCCATGGCGCCAATGCGACCAATAGGCAGCGACTCAATGCTTTCTTCGATGTACTCGCCCTCTTCAATGTCCGACAGACGATCTTTAGCGTCCATCAACATTTCTTCGGCATCGGGGTTTTGCAACCCCGCTTCATCGGGCACCACCAACCAACGGCGGAAGGTTTCATACTCACCACTGTCGCGGTCCATGGCAACACGAATATCCACATCGCCCGGGTAAAGTTTTTTGGTGGCCTGTGCCAGCGCAGATTCAACTGCACCAAACACCAGATCGCGCTCGACATTTTTCTCGCGCGAGATGGCGTCTACCAACATGAGCATTTCGCGATTCATGACTAGTTACTCCTCTTCTCTGCAGGCCTACGGCCTTTGAAATCCACAATCGGTGCCAGTCGGGCTTCACGCACTTCACTCAAGGTGAACTGCAAAGCCTGAACCGGCGTGTCTTTTTTGACTTTGGCAACTCGCATTCCCGGTTTGCTGACAGGTTCATCACGCCAAGTGATTTGCCAAGTCTGGGGGGTATCAGTGACTTCTAATACACCCCGAAATTTCTTGCGGTTGGCAGACACCAATCCTGCGGCTGCTGCCCCCATGGGCGCTTTGAGGTTGATATCAATCACCTCACCACAAAAGCGGGCCAAGTCAGCTTCGGTTTTGAGCGGCCTGTCAATGCCCGGTGAGGACACTTCTAAGCGGCTGTATGCCGTTTGCTCCACTTCCAACACAAATTGCAATTGGCGAGTGACCTTTTCACAGTCTTCCACTTGTATAAACTGCTCTGGCTCATTCGCCTGCCAAATTTTGTCTATGGTGATGCGCAACAAACCACCAGCTGAGCGCTCAATGTCCACCAGCTGATAACCCAGACCGACAACCGTTTGTTCAATGATGTTTTGCAATGCCACCGCTTTTCGTCCGACCAAAAAAAACGGGCGGTTGGGATTCCGCCCGTTGTCTTTCTTTGCGACATTGTAACTTAATTGGGATCTGACCCCGATTATTTTGTTTCGACGACGTGGCCATCCTTGAGGGTCAGCACTTGGTGGGCCATGGCCTGCACCACATCCATGTCGTGGCTGATCAACAGATAGCTCAAACCGTGTTCGCGCTGCAAGCGTTGCAACAAGTCGAGCACTTGCTTTTGAATGGTGACATCCAAGGCACTGGTGGGTTCATCGAGCACCAACACACGCGGTTTCACAATGAGTGCACGTGCAATGGCCAGTCGCTGGCGTTGCCCGCCTGAAAATTCATGGGGGTAACGCGCCAAAAGGCCTGGAAACTGAGCCTCGTCCAAGCCCACCTCGGTCAAAGCCGCCAGCACATGCCGTTGACGGTCAAGGGGATTCATGTCCGGCTGATGCAACTGCAAGCCCTCACCCACCACCTCTTCCACCGTCATGCGCGGTGACAAAGATGAAAACGGGTCTTGAAACACCACTTGCACGGCTTGGCGAAGGTTCAAGTCGGCAGCGGCCTGCGAAGCCCACGCTTGTCCGTCAATCGTCAAACTGCCTTGAAAAGGGATGAGGTTCAAAACAGCCAAAGCCAAAGAAGATTTACCTGAACCCGATTCACCAATGATGCCCAGCGTTTGGCCGGCACGCAAATCGAAATCCAAGCCATGCACCGCCACAAATTGGCCGCTGCCAAACCAGCCGCGCCAACCGCTGCGCGGCACGGCATAGCTCACACGAATGCCTTTGGCCTGAATCACCACGGGGGCACTGGCAAACGCTGGCAAGACATTGCGTTCGGGTTGGCTGTTGACCAATTTTTGGGTGTAAGCATGAACCGGCTGGGCCAGCACTTGCGCCACAGCGCCTTGCTCGACCACATAGCCATTTTCCAAAACCACCACCCTGTCGGCGAAGCGACGCACCATGTTCAGGTCGTGGGTGATGAGCAAAATCGCCATGCCATGCTTTTGCTGCAAGCTGTCGAGCAAGTCGAGAATTTGCTGGCGCAAAGACACATCCAGCGCAGTGGTGGGCTCGTCTGCCAATAGCAGCTTGGGTTGTCCGGCCAAGGCCATGGCGATCATGGCGCGTTGGCGTTGGCCACCCGACAACTGGTGCGGAAAACTGTGGATGCGCCGTTCTGGCTCGGGGATGCCAGTGTCGGTCAACAGTTCTATAGCTTGATTCCAAGCCTCAACCGCAGACATGCCACGTTTGAGTTGCAAGACCTCGGCGATTTGGTCACCAATGCTGAAAAGCGGATTGAGCGCCGTCATGGGCTCTTGAAAAATCATGGCGATGTCGCCGCCGCGCACCTCGCGCAATTGCGTCTCGCTCATGCGCAGCAAATCGGCACCTTCAAATAGGGCACTGCCACGCACCCAAGCGCCACGAGCCAAACCCAAGAGGCTTAAAGCGGTAACAGTTTTGCCTGAACCCGACTCTCCCACCAAGGCGAGTTTTTCTCCGGCTTTGATGTCAAAGGACACACCATGCACCACCTCACGCCCTTGGAAGGACATGTGCAAATCTTCAACCGTCAGTAGCGTGCTCATGCTGGGTTGTCCTGATGCAATTTGCGCGGGTCAAGCGCGTCGCGCAAAGCGTCACCCATGAAGGTCAGCAGCAGCAAGGTGATGACCAGCACGGCAAACGTGGAGAGGGATATCCACCAAGCATCGATATTGGTTTTGCCCTGAGCGAGCAACTCGCCCAAACTCGGCGTACCTGGCGGCACACCCAGACCTAAAAAGTCCAGGCTGGTGAGGGCCAAAATTGCCGCGCTCATGCGAAACGGCAAAAACGTGACCACTGGCGTCATGCTGTTGGGCAAAATGTGACGCCAAATAATGGCCGCGTTAGAGAGCCCCAAGGCGCGGGCAGCACGCACATAGTCGAGTTGGCGGTTGCGTAAAAACTCGGCGCGCACATAGTCGGACAAACCCATCCAACCAAACAGGCTGAGCAAGATCAACAACAAAGCGATGCTGGGCTCAAACACCGCCGAAAAAATAATCAACAAATAAAGCTCGGGCATGGCGCCCCATATTTCAATAAAGCGCTGAAACGCCAAATCGGTTTTGCCGGCAAAAAACCCTTGGATGGCACCTGTCACCACACCCAAAATGGTGCCTGTGATGGTCAAAGCCAACGCAAACAGAACCGACACCCGAAATCCGTACAACAGCCTGGCGAACAAATCACGGCCGCGGTCATCGGTGCCCAATACGTTGTCCGATGAGGGCGCTGCAGGATTGGGCTCTTTGGCAAAGTAGTTCAGCGTGCTGTGGTGATAGGGGTTGGGCGGGTAAATCGCCCAGTTGCCTGCCTTAGCAAACTGCTGCTGAATAAAGGGGTCTAGGAAATCGGTGGGAGTTTGAAAGTCACCGCCAAACTCGGTTTCGGGTGGGTTGGTCAATATGGGGAAATACAAAGTTCCCTTGTAACTGGCCACCAAAGGCTTGTCGTTGCTGACCAATTCGGCGGCCAAGCTCATCACAAACAGCAACACAAACAAGATGAGGCTGACAAAACCTAAGCGGTTGCGCTTGAAGCGCTTCCAAGCAATGGCGGAGGGGGAAAGGGACACAGTGGCCATGGCGCTCAATCAAACTTCACGCGTGGGTCTACCCACACATAACAAAGATCGCTGATGAGTTTGGTGACCAAACCAATCAGGGTGAATAAATAAAGGGTGCCCAACACCACGGGGTAGTCGCGCCTCATCACGCTCTCAAAACTCAAGAGCCCCAAACCGTCTAGCGAGAACAAGGTTTCAATCAGCAAGGACCCTGTAAAGAAAGAACCAATGAAGGCCGCTGGAAAACCCGTCACCAAAGGTATCAAAGCATTGCGCATGACGTGCTTCCACAGCACTTTGTTTTCGCTCAAACCTTTTGCGCGAGCAGTCAACACATATTGCTTGCCAATTTCTTCTAAAAACGCATTTTTGGTGAGCATGGTGGTGACCGCAAACGCACCCAACACACTGGCGGTGATGGGCATGGCGATATGCCACAGGTAGTCCACCACCTTGGCGCCCCAACTCAAAGTTTCCCAATTCGCTGAGGTAAGCCCACGCAAGGGAAACCATTGCAACTGGCCACCAAACACCACCAGCAAAGCCACACCCAACACAAAGCCGGGAATGGCATAGCCCACCAACACCACCAAACTGGTGAGTGTGTCAAAACGCGTGCCCGCCCTCACCGCTTTGGCAATGCCCAGCGGCACCGACACCAAATAGCTGAGGAAAAAAGTCCACAGCCCCAAGCTGATAGAAACAGGCAGTTTTTCTTTCACCAATTGCCACACATCTTTGGGGTAGAAAAAACTTTTACCCAAATCGAAACGCGCAAATTGCCCCAGCATTTGCCAAAAGCGCTCGGGTGCAGGTTTGTCAAAGCCATAGAGCTGCTTGATTTCTTCTATGCGGGCTGCGTCCACACCTTGGCGGCCACGATAGCCCGCGCCACTGGCGGCCGCTCCTTCGCCGCCGCTTTCACGCCCTTGCAGTTGCGCCACCATTTGCTCGACCGGTCCACCGGGCACGAATTGAATGACGGCAAAGGTCAACAACAAAATACCAAACAAGGTGGGGATCATCAGCAACAGTCGTTTCAATATGTAGAGAAACATATCAGCGGTCTCCTGCCAGATTGGCGGGCGTGGCCCACCAAGTTGATTGAATCCAGCTCTCAGGCTGGTAGTAGCGTGGGGTGATCACAGGTTGCTCAAACCGCCCTGCCCGCCATGACACACGGTGCACGCTGCCATACCAATGCGGCACGCTGTAGTGGCCGTGGCGCAGTACACGGTCTAGCGCTTTGCAAGCGGCGACCAGTTGACCGCGGGTTTGTGCCGCCACCACTTTATCAAGCAGCGCGTCCACTGCGGGGTCTTTCACGCCAATGATGTTGCTAGACCCTTCGGTGTCCGCCGACTTGGAGCCAAAGCGCTCCAGCAACTCGGTACCCGGGGCCTCGCTGCCACCGATGCGGTTACTCACCAGTTCGAAATCAAACACATCCATGCGCTTTTGCAAAACGGCGAAGTCCACCACTTTGTAAACCACTTTGAACCCGAGTTTTTCCAAATTTTTAGCAAACGGCGTGACCACACGGCCCATGGAGCCGGAGTTATCCAAAAATTCAATAGTGAAAGGCTCGCCCTTGGCGTTGCGCAAAGCGCCGTCGCGGAAAGTCCACCCGGCCTGGCTAAGCAAGTCGCGGGCTTGGCGCAAATGGTCGCGCAAAGTATGACCCGAGGTCGGGTCCAAACTGGTAACGGGCGGCAGCGGCACAGGCTGGGTGAAAATATGGGGGTCGAGTTTGCCGCGCAAGGGTTCGAGCAAATTCAGCTCGTCGGTATCGGGCAGGTCTTTGGCCTCGAAGTCGCTGCCCACAAAATAGCCGCGCACACGTGTATAGGCTTTATAGAACAACTGGCGGTTCATCCACTCATAGTCCATGGCCAAACCAATGGCTTGACGCACCCGCGCATCTTTGAACTTGGGCAAACGCGTGTTGAACATAAAGCCTTGGAAGTCGCCGGCATTGCCATGCTCTAGCTCTTTTTTAATCAGGGTACCGTTGTCAAACAACTTGCCCTTGTAGCCCCTGGCCCATTCCCGCGCCACAAAAGCTTGTATGTAATCGAATTCACCGGCCTTGAACCCCTCGAACTGGGCGGTAGGGTCTTTGTAGAGGCGGTAGCTGATGCGGTCAAAATTGAACATGCCTCTTCGCACATTCAAGTTTTTTGCCCAATGGTTGTTGTCGCGGACATATTGAATGTCCTTGCCAAAATCCACTTTACCTAGCTTGTAAGGGCCAGAGCCAATAGGCACATCCGTGATGACTTTGTCCAAGGGTTTGTCAGCGCCCCATGTGTGGCTGAACACTTGCATGCCGCCCACGATGAGGGGCAACTCGGCATTGGCTCGCTTGAAGTTAAAGCGCACCTCGCGCTCTGAGAGCACCACCACGCTGGCCACCTCGCTGAAATAGGTGCGAAATTGCGGCGCGGCTTCCTTGCTGGTGAGGCGGTCAAACGAATATTTCACATCCAAGGCCAGCACGGGGTCGCCATTGTGAAACTTCGCCAAGGGGTTGAGCCTGAAAATCACTGAGAGTTTGTCTTTGGCCACGCTCACATCCTCGGCCAACAAACCGTAAGCCGTGGTGGGCTCGTCGCTGTTGCCGGTCAGCAAAGTCTCCAGCATCAGCTGCGATAAGCCCGGTGGCGCCGTGCCTTTCAAGGTGAAGGGGTTGTATTTGTCAAAGCTGGAGGCGCGACTGGGAGCCACCATGATGATTTCGCCGCCTTTGGGCGCGGCGATATTGACATAACTGAAATTGCCAAAGCCGGCAGGGTATTTGATGTCACCGAACTGGGCATAGGCATGGGCCGCCCAAGCGCTGGGGGAAAGCAAAAAGCTCAAGCAAAGTAAAAAAGTTCGCATGCGACAATTCTGCAAGATTTTCAGGAGCCTTCAAAATGCAGCAAAAAACAGGGTTTTTAGCCGGTAAAAAATTATTGATCACCGGTGTTTTGTCCAACCGATCCATCGCCTATGGCATTGCCCGCGCTTGTCACGCACAGGGCGCAGAGTTGGCGTTCAGCTACCAAGGCGAGCGCTTCAAAGAGCGTATCACCGAGTTTGCAGCCGATTTTGGCTCCATCTTGGTGTTTGACTGCGACGTATCAAGTGACGCGCAAATCGCCGACTTGGTGAGCGGCTTGACTGCGGTTTGGCCCAAGTTTGACGGCTTTGTCCATGCAATTGGCTTTGCGCCCCGCGAAGCCATTGCAGGAGACTTCTTGGAAGGCTTGAGCCGTGAAGCTTTTGCCATCGCCCACGACATCAGCGCTTACAGCTTTCCCGCCATGACCAAGGCCATGCTGCCCTTCTTCAACGACAAAGCCTCGGTGCTCACCCTCAGTTATTTAGGTGCTTTGCGTACCGTGCCCAACTACAACACCATGGGGCTGGCCAAAGCGTCTCTTGAAGCCTCGGTGCGCTACTTGGCCGAGTCGCTGGGCAGCCACAACCGCGGTATGCGGGCCAATGGCATCAGCGCCGGTCCCATCAAAACATTGGCGGCCTCGGGCATCAAAGGCTTTGGCAAGATTTTGGAGGTGGTGGCCAGCAACTCGCCGATTCGCCGCAACGTCACCATCGAAGACGTGGGCAATGTCGCCGCCTTCTTGTTGTCCGATTTGGCCGCCGGCGTGTCCGCTGAAATTACCTATGTAGATGGCGGCTTCAGCCAAGTGGTGGGCGGCATCGCCGATTAATTAATTGGGGTCAGACCCCAATTGTTTGTTCCAATTGTTCCGCTCCGCGCGCCAACGCCGTTCGGGCCAATTGCCAGACTTCACGCGGCGGCAAGGGTTTGAGCTTGTGGTTGCTCCAGACCTGTCGCCACAAACGTGCGCCGCGCTGGCCGTGGTACAGGCCCAGCATGTGGCGGGCAATCGCATACCAAGGGCAGCCGTCTTCGGCAAAGGCTCGCTCCATGTAGGCCACCATGGCCTCTTCCACCGCTTCGCGGCTGGGTACTTCGTGGGCATCATCAAAAAAAGTGGCGTCCCAAGTGCTGAGCAGCCAAGGGTTGTAATAGGCTTCGCGCCCGACCATCACGCCGTCGGCATGCTGCAAATGATGTGCAATGTCTTGGTTGGTCTTGATGCCGCCATTCACCGCCATCACCAGCGATGGAAAATCTTTCTTAAGCTGATACGCCAGCTCGTAACGCAGCGGCGGGATTTCGCGGTTTTCTTTGGGGGATAGGCCATCGAGCCAGGCGTTTCTGGCGTGCACGATGAACACCTTGCAACCGGCTTCACTCACCGTGCCCACAAAGTCGCGCACAAAGTCGTAGCTCTCGACGCGGTCAATGCCAATGCGGTGCTTCACCGTCACTGGCACTTCCACCACATCCAGCATGGCTTTCACGCCATCGGCCACGGTGCGCGGCTCGTTCATCAAGCAAGCACCAAAAGCGCCGCGCTGCACACGGTCACTGGGGCAGCCGCAGTTGAGGTTGATCTCGTCATAGCCCCACTCCTGGCCCAGCTTGGCGGCATAGGCCAGATCGGCCGCGTCGCTGCCGCCCAGTTGCAGGGCCACAGTGTGTTCCTCGGCATTGAAGCGCAGGTGGCGCTGCACGCTGCCGTGGCGCAAAGCGCCGGTGGTCACCATCTCGGTGTACAGCCGCGCATGCTTGGACAGCAGACGGTGAAAGTACCGGCAATGACGGTCGGTCCAATCCATCATCGGCGCCACACTGAGTCGCCACGGTGTTGATTCCATTTGGTTTATGGCTTGTGTTACTCAGGCGATCTTCAGAATCACATTACCAATAGACTGACCAGCCTCAACCATTTCATGCGCTTGCACCACTTGGTCAAGTGTGAAAGATGGCAACACCGTGTGCTGCAAACTGCCCGCTTTAAGCATGGCGTTCAAGCTGGTCAGGCATGCCAAACGGTCGGCTGGCAACAAGTCGTAAACCAAAAAGAACTTTAAATTGAACGAGCCAAACAGCATGGCTCTGAACGCCAAGCTGATGTCAAACGGCGGGTTGGAGCCATAGCACACCAGTTGCCCGTGGTGCTTCAACACGCCTTGGGCCAACCAGCCTGCGGTGGTGGAGAAGTCCATGTCAATCACCACATCCACGCCCTGCCCTTGGGTCAAGGCTTTCACTTCGTCAACGGTGTGGCCGTTTTTATAAAACAGCGTGTGGCTGGCACCCGCTGCCTTGGCATGTGCGGCCTTGGCCTCGCTGCCCACCGTGCCAATCACCACGGCCCCCGCTTGCGACAGCATTTGGGTGAGGTAGTGACCCACCGATGAAGACGCACCCGTTACCAGCACCTGTTTGCCTTTGACGTCCCCCGCCAAACGCATGGCTTGCAAGGCGGTCAAGCCTGGGATGCCCATGCAAGCACCTGCCTCGAAAGAGGTGTTGTCGGGCAAATGTGCGGCTTGCTCGGCTGGCAAAACCACATACTCTGCAGCCGTGCCATCGGGGCGCTGCCACTGAGCGTTCCAAGTCCAAACCCTCTCCCCCACACGCGCAGCATCCACACCTGCGCCCACTTGGTCGATGACGCCCGCGCCGTCGCTGTGCGGAATGATGAAGGCATTCCCCAAAGGCCTGGCCATGCGTGACTTCACATCCGAGGGGTTGACCCCCGAGGTGTGTAACTTCACCCTCACCTCACCCGCGCCGGCCTCTGGCGTGGGCTGCTCACCCACCACCAGCACGTCTTTGGCGGGCCCATTGCGTTCATACCAAGCTGCTTTCATACCCATCTCTTTTTAAAGTTAACCCATGTGCAAACCGCCGTTGCAGGAGAAGTCTGCACCGGTGGTAAAGCCCGACTCATCGCCCGCCAACCAACCCACGATGGAGCCGATTTCTTCGGGCGTGCCCAAACGCTTCACAGGAATGGTGGCGATAATTTTGTCCAATACTTCGGGCTTGATGGCTTTGACCATGTCAGTGCCTATGTAGCCAGGGCTGACGGTGTTGACGGTCACGCCTTTGTTGGCCATTTCTTGCGCCAAGGCCATGGTGAAGCCATGCATACCGGCTTTGGCCGCAGAGTAATTGGTTTGCCCCGACTGGCCTTTTTCGCCATTCACAGAAGAAATTTGGATGATGCGACCCCAGCCCTTCTCCACCATGCCGGGCACAACTTGCTTGGTCACGTTGAACATGGCATTCAGGTTGGTGTCGATCACAGCTTTCCAGTCGTCAACTGTCATTTTTAAGAACATGCGGTCACGTGTGATGCCGGCGTTGTTGACCAGCACATCGATGGGGCCGTGCTCAGTCACTGCTTTGCTGAAGGCCTCGGTGGTGGAATTCCAGTCGGCGACATTGCCCACCGAGGCGTAAAAGGTGTAGCCCATGGCTTTTTGCTCACCCAGCCATTTGTCAAAGTCGCGACTCGGGCCGCAGCCGGCAATGACTTTGTAGCCCATTTTGTGCAAGCGATGGCAAATAGAGGTGCCTATGCCACCCATACCACCTGTCACATAAGCGATTTTTTGATTCATAACTTCTTCTTTCCTTAAGTTGGTTTATTTGTTTTGTTCAGGCGCGAGATTTAACGTAGCGCCCAGGCGCGGGCTCTATGGCCTTTAACTCAGCGCGCCCGTATTTTTTTGGGGCGGCAATTTGTTGTCCGGCATGGTTTTTCAGCCAAGCCGACCAATCTGTCCACCAACTGCCTGCATGCTCTTGGGTTGTAGCCTGCCAATCGCTAAAGCGCTTGGGGAAAGCCGTGTCTTTGCGGGTCCAGTAACTGCGTTTTTTCGCTTCGGGCGGGTTGATGACGCCGGCAATGTGGCCAGACGCGCCCATGACAAAACGCTTGGGGCCTTGAAAAACTTGGGTGCTGGCATAAGCCGCATCAATGGGAACAATATGGTCTTCTTTAGAGCCGTAGATATAAACAGGAATATCAACACGGCGCATGTCAATGGCCTCGCCACACACAGTGGCCTTGCCGGGCTTGACCAAATTATTTTCCAAATAGGTATTGCGCAAATACCAAGCGTACATGGGGCCAGGCAAATTGGTCGCGTCGCTGTTCCAGTAAAGCAAATCGAATGGCGGCGGTGTTTCCCCTTTAAGGTAGTTACCCACCACATAATTCCAGACCAAATCATTGGGACGCAAAAAACTAAAGGTTTGCGCCATATCGCGACCGGCCATCAAACCGCCCTCAGAAAATTGGGCTTCGCGAAATTTAACAAATGCTTCGTCTATGAACACATCCAACACACCTGTGTGACTGAAGTCAACCAAGGTGGTCAGCAAGGTGGCGCTGGCCACGGGGTCTTGACCCCGCGCCGCCAACACCGCCAAAGCGTTGCTTAGCAGGGTGCCGCCCACACAAAATCCCAAGGCATTGATTTGCGGCATATTGCCAATGCGCCGCGCCGCTTCAATGGCCGCGAGAGCACCTTTTTCCACATAGTCGTCCCATGTGACATGGGCCATGGACGCATCAGGGTTGCGCCAACTCACCACAAAAGTGCGGTGGCCTTGAGCCACCGCGTAGCGTATGAGTGAATTGGCCGGTTGCAAATCCAATATATAAAACTTGTTGATGCACGGCGGGATCAACAAAAAGGGCCGCTGATAAACCTTGGGGGTGAGCGGTTTGTATTCCAACAGTTGGAACATCTCATTTTCAAACACCACCGCGCCTTCGCTGGTGGCCACGTTTTTACCCACCTCAAACAAGCTCTCATCGGTCATGGACACATGACCTTGCTTCAAGTCATGCAACATGTTTTGCACGCCCTTGGCGATGCTTTCACCTTTGCTGTCAATGGCTTTTTGCTGCGCTTCGGCATTGAGCGCTAAAAAATTGCTGGGAGAGGAAGCCGCAGCCCATTGCTCCACCGCAAAACGAATGCGGGCGCGGGTTTTTTCATCGGTGTCCAAGGCATCGGTCATCGCCATCAAAGTACGCGCATTGAGCAAATACATGGCGGCAGAAAAAGCGGACAGCGGGTTGTGCTGCCAAGGCTCGGCGGTGAAACGGCGGTCTTTCAGCTTGGGGTTGTCTTGCAGGCCTTGCTGCCACAAAGCCATGGCTTCTTGGGCGTACGCAGACTGCAGTTGACTGAGTTGCTCGCCATGAAAATTCAAATTTGGCAACCAAAGAGAACGAGGATGGGTGGGCATGGCGGGTGGACAAAAAGTGTTTATCTATCTTATGACAAACCACTCGCTAAAAACGCCCAACTAACCCAACAAAGCGATGCCCGCGGCGAACCGTCCTGTCACGCCATCTCTGCGGTGAGAAAAAAATACCTGAGGGTTTTCATAGGTGCACCAAGATGGTGTGCTGTCATTACCTTCTATCTGCACACCTGGCCAATCGGCTAAGCGCTGGCGGGCGATGAGCGCCAAATCACACAGGTGTTTACCCTTGGTGGGCAAGTCATTAAAAGCCGAAGCGGCCAAAGCATCATTGGACAGAAAAGCCTCGAGCACCTCTGGCCCCACTTCAAAAGCGCGAGGGCCTATGCATGGCCCCAACCAAACCTGCACATCTTGCAAAGCACCCCGACTGACCAAAGCGCGTCGCATGGCCTCCAACACCCCACCGCGTTCAGGCACACCAGCCAAACCGCGCCACCCAGCATGGGCCGCAGCCACCAGTTTTTTCTTCGGGGTGTAAAACAAAATCGGCAGGCAATCGGCCACCATGATGGTGCAAGCCACGCCCGCCTCTTGGGTGAAACAAGCGTCCGCCGTTTGCCCATCGGGCGTGTCATGGTGCAACTGTGCGACCACGCTGCCATGGACCTGACGCATGAAGACGGGGCGTTGTTGCAACTCTAAAGTGAGTAACTGCCGGTTGTTAAATACCGCTTGCGCATCGTCGCCTACATGGTCGCCCAAATTGAAGCTGTCGTAGGGCGATAAAGAAAAGCCGCCGCTTCGGGTGCTGCAAAAAACCTTCACCCCAGTCCAAGCGGGCAGAGCAGGGAAAAATTCAGGCTTCAAAGTCGGGGCATGCAGAAGGTTGGGCTTGGCTGAAGGCCGGCAAGGCCATGCAGGCATCAAATATTTGCATGGTTCGCGCTAGCCCGTTTAAATCGACGTTGAAACGCTTGGCGTTGAAAATTTGTGGCACCAATACGCAATCCGCCATGCTGGGTTGGTCGCCATGACAGAACTTGCCCGACGACGCATGCTGCAACTGTTTTTCAAACGCCTCAAGGCCTGAGCGTACCCAGTGGTGGTACCAGGTGTTTTTCGTGTCTTCGTCCAGCTTTAAAGTGCCGGTGAGGTATTTCAAAACCCGCAGGTTGTTCAAAGGGTGAATCTCACAAGCAATCGATTGCGACAAGGCCCGCACCCGCCACTTACCCGCTGCGTCGCTGGGCAACAAAGCCGGTTGCGGGTATTTCTCATCCAAATATTCAATGATGGCCATGGACTGCGTCAAGCGCAGCCCTTCAATGTCGAGCACAGGAATCAAGGCGTCGGCGCTGACAGCGACAAAGTCGTCTTGAAACTGTTGGCCAGAACCCAAATGCACCGACACGTAGTCATAGCTCAGGCCTTTGAGCGCCAAAGCGATGCGCACACGAAACGAGGCAGAGGAACGGAAATAAGAATAGAGCTTCATGTCCCTAGGATAAGCTTTTTTAAACCTCATTCAGCGTTCAGCTAATCGCTACACTCCCCCCAAATACCCCTGCAAAGAACCCCCTTGATCAAAAACCCTGTCAAACACTGCCGCAACTGTGGCACTGCCGTGCTGATGCGCTTGCCTGACGACGGCGACACCCGCTTGCGTGCGGTGTGTCCGGCCTGCCACACGGTGCACTACGACAACCCCTTGAATGTGGTGGGAACCATCCCCGTGTGGGGCACGCAAGTGCTTTTGTGCAAGCGCAATATCGAGCCACGCAAAGGCTTTTGGACCTTGCCAGCGGGTTTTATGGAACTGCATGAATCTTTGGCCCAAGGCGCGGCCAGAGAAACCGACGAAGAAGCCGGCGCAGACATAACCATGGAAGCGCTGTTCACCTTGATTGATGTGCCCAAGGTGGGTCAGGTGCATTTCTTTTTTCTGGCTAAGTTGAACAGCGACCGCTTCAACCCTGGGCATGAAACCATGGAAGCTCGCCTGTTTGAAGAAGCCGACATTCCTTGGGACGATTTGGCTTTTCGCACCGTGCGAGAAACCTTAAAGGCTTTTTACGCTGACCGCAAAAGCGGCGAGTTTGGCTTTCATCAACAGGTCATTAGCTAAGTTCGCTGTTATCAGAGCGGGGGAAAACCCTCGCGTATATCTTTCTATAATTTTTGATTTACTTGAATCGGAGACTTTCCCATGGTTTGGCAACAAATATACGATCCCCTAGGCAATATGTTTTTGTCAACGCTGCTCGCCGCCATACCCGTGGTGGTGATGCTGGTGGGCTTGGGCTTTTTGCATATGAAGGCCCATATTGCTGCTGGCGCAGGTTTGGCTGCAGCCTTGGCCGTGGCAATCTTCACCTATGGCATGCCCACTGAAATGGCGGCCAATGCAGCACTTTATGGCGGCCTGACGGGTTTGTTGCCCATTGGCTGGATTGTGCTCAACATCATTTTCTTGCACCAACTGACCGAACAAAACGGCAGTTTCCAAATATTGCAAGACTCGATTGCGGGCATCACCGAAGACCGCCGCTTGCAGTTGCTCCTGATTGCGTTTGCCTTTGGTGCCTTCTTTGAGGGTGCTGCCGGTTTTGGCACACCTGTGGCGGTGACTGCGGCCATTTTGATTGGCTTGGGTTTTTCGCCTTTGGCGGCTTCTGGCTTATCGCTGATTGCCAACACCGCGCCAGTGGCCTTCGGTGCTTTGGGCACGCCCATTTTGACGCTGGCTAAAGTGCATGGCTATGACGCCATGGCGGTGTCCGCCATGGTGGGGCGTCAACTGCCTTTCTTTTCTTTGCTGGTACCTTTTTGGTTGATCTGGGCCTTTGCAGGACGTCGCGCCATGTGGGAAGTGTGGCCCGCTATTTTGGTCACCGGCTTGAGTTTTGCCATCATGCAGTTTTTGGTGTCTAACTTCATTGGCCCCGAGTTGGTCGACGTGATTGCTGCTGTGGTGTCCATGGCCTGCTTGGTCGGTTTCTTGCGTGTGTGGCAACCCAAAACCATTTGGACCTCTGTGTCGCTCAAAGGCCATGAGACCGATGGTGGCGAAGCCAAAGCAACCATTGTTCACAAACAACATTCACGTACTGACATCATCCGCGCATGGATGCCTTGGGCCATCCTCACCGTCTTCATCTTCATTTGGGGCCTGCCCCCCGTGAAAGAGTTTTTCAACAGTATTTTTGCCCCCAAGTTTCCCTTGGAAGGCCTGCACAACCTGATTGAAAAAATGCCACCGGTGGTTCCTGAAGCCAAAAAAGAAACCGCTGTTTACACCCTGAATCTGCTGTCTTCCACCGGCACGGGTATTTTGTTGTCGGCCATCGTGGGTGGCTTGGTCATGAAATACAACCCGCTGAACATGATTCGCATCTTTTTCCGCACCTTGGTGTTGGTGCGTTACTCGCTGCTCACCATCGTGTTGATGTTGGCGCTGGGTTCACTCACCCGCTACTCGGGCACTGACACCACCCTCGGCTTGGCGTTTGCCAACACCGGTGTGTTCTACCCCTTCTTTGGCACCTTGATGGGCTGGCTGGGTGTGGCACTCACCGGCTCTGACACGGCATCCAACGTGTTGTTTGGCGGCATGCAAAAAGTCGCCGCTGATCAACTGGGTTTGTCGCCCAACCTGATGGGCGCGGCCAACAGTTCGGGGGGCGTGATGGGCAAGATGGTTGACGCCCAATCGATTGTGGTGGCCTCAACCGCCACGCGTTGGTTTAACCACGAAGGCGACATTCTTCGCTATGTGTTTTTCCACTCCATTGCCTTGGCCTGTTTGGTTGGCATTTTGGTTACCCTGCAAGCCTATGTGTACCCATTCACTCTAATGGTGGTGAAGTAAATCTTTTCTCAAACCCAGGAGTCATCGCAATGAAAATCTCTACCTTGATGGTGTGTGTGATCGGTGCGGGCATCATGGGCTTGGTGTCTGCGCAAAAACCGGGCTTCACCCGTGTGGCATTGCAGTCGCATGAACTGAGCGTGCCCGGGCGCATGGGAGTGCAAGCGCGCGCCGAGTTCGACCCCGGCATTTTTGCCGGTCGCCACACACATCCTGGTGAAGAGCTGGGCTATGTGTTGGAGGGAGAATTTGAATTGCGTGTCGATGGCCAAGCAACCCGCGTGGTGAAAGCTGGCGAGGCATTCATGGTGCCCGCCAACACCATCCACGATGCCCTCAACATAGGTTCCAGCAAGGGCAAAATCTTGGCCACCTATTTTGTGGAAAAAGGCCAACCTGTGGCCACCTTCGTTAACTGAAAGCGCTTATAGAGCGCAGATGTACCTGCGCATGGCTTGGCTGCTGGGGTCGCGGCCAATGTCCATCCAGTCACTGGGTTGATAGGCCTCTTCGGATTTTTGGCCCGTGGCCATCGGACCCGGGTAAGCCGCCACCTGCATATTGCGCTGGCGGCTTTCTTGGCAGTCGTATTGCCACACGCCGCGGTAAGACATGTCACCTTGTCGGTCGGGAAGTTTCAAATTTTGGATGTGCCAAAACATGCGCAAGCTGCCGGTTTTTTTAACGTTGGGATCGACAAAAAGAGAAGTTCCATGCTCGTTTTCAGTCACAAGCACCCATTCGGCCAAGGCCGAAAAACTCAGCAGTAAACAGCCGCAGGCAATAAGTTTTTTCATAAGATTTCCTTTTGCCCCCTAAATAATCATTTCATTCTAAAAAACCAAGACTGTCACAATAACACCCTAAGTTCCAAGTCTCGTCAACCTCAAGTTTGCACCTTCCATACCGACAATAGATAACACCCCATTCGGACGATTCACAACAGGACTGCTGTATGAAAAGAATATTGACCCTAGGACTTCAACTCATGCTGCTTGGCTTGGTAGCCTGCGCTGCTGTGTTGCCCAAGTCTTCGCCCTTCGCCCCCACCCCCCATCAGGTGGTCTTGGGTTCCAACAGCTTTGGTTTTCCCCAAGACAAAATGACAGTCTTGGGCTCAACCCAAGGCCCCACATTTGAAACCCGCCACAGTACCCTGCGCCATGAGAGTTGTTACAAAGGCACCATGGACATCTTGGAGTTTTCAGGCACCATTGACCCAGCGAGTTTGCAAAGCTTGCAAGGGCATCTGCACAACCTCTCCCAATGCATCAACAGCCAAGGCCAACGTGTGCCGCCTCAGGTCTACCTCAACTCCAATGGCGGCAAACCGCTTTTAGGCATAGAGTTGGGTCAAGTGCTGGCTCGCTATGGTGTGGAGGCCGTGGTGACCGAAGGTCAAATGTGCTCGGGCGCTTGCGCCGTGGGTTTCCTCACCGCTCGCCAACGCAGTGTTAAATCCAATGGACGGGTGGTCTTGTATTTCAATGGTGCTAAAAATAACGGCTTTGATTGCGCCCGCTCCAACGATATGATGCCGCTTCAAAATCATTTCCTCGCCGCCGCTGGACGTACGGGAGGAACCGCTTTGTACAACCAAGCCTTAACCTACTGCAACAGCGACAGGGGTTGGGAGATTTCCTGATATGCCGGTGATTGTCATTGCCAACCCCAAAGGTGGGGCTGGAAAATCCACTTTATCGACCAATGTTGCGGGCTTTCTCGCTTCGCAAAGACACGCGGTCATGCTCGGTGACGCCGATGTGCAACAGTCTTCACGCCTGTGGCTTGGTCTACGCCCTGAGCAAGTGCCGCGAATCACCACTTGGGAGCTGCAAGCCGATTTGGTGCTGACAGCCAAGCCCCCAAAGGGAACTACGCATGTAGTGATAGATACCCCAGGGGGGCTGGACGGCTGGCGCTTCAAAGAAGTGTTGGGGCGGGCCGACAAAATCATGGTGCCCATCATGCCCAGTATTTTTGATATGTATGCAGCACAAAACTTCCTCACCAAACTGCGTGAAATTGTTCGCAACACCCGCACCAAAGTGGGCGTGGTGGGTATGCGGGTCGATGAACGCACCTTGGCTGCTAATAAATTGCGTGAGTTTATGGACTCACTCGACCTGCCCATCGTAGGTTATTTGCGTGACACCCAACATTATTTGCACTTGGCAGCGCATGGTTTGAGCATGTTTGACATCACGCCGGGCAAAGTAGAAAAAGACTTGCTCCAATGGCGACCTATTTGCCAGTGGTTGCAAGACCCTTAATTGTTGGTAGCGCCCGAGATGTTCATAGCAACTTGCTTTTCACAAACGTTGCTGGCGATTTTCAGGTCGTGATCGATGACTGGCTTGTAAAAGCTCAATTGCTGGGTTTGGGGAGCAATAAAACCAACAGAAGCGATGTCATGGCCTTTGAGAACTTGAAAACCAGCCATGGCCATGGTTTGTTTGCTGCAATTAACTACATAGTCAATTTGTTGAACACCGCTTTGGCCCATATCGTGAAACTCACGAACGTTGACCAATGCCTTGGAATCAAAAGCTGCATATGACCAGGTTCGGTCGTTGCTGGCCAACAAGACATCGGGATCTTTTTCGAAATGCGAGGGCATGGTGCTTGTGGCAGCTGATGCAAAGCTCGAGACGATGAGACAAGCAAGAACGGTAGTTAGCTTTTTCATATAAAACTCCTGTTGAGTAAACATTTTTTGATCTGACCCCGTTATCTTAACGGATGAATAAGTTATGTAAAGATAAAAAATGGTCAAAATATCTACATTTACCAAAAAATTGAATTATTTACAAAATACCTATACAAAACATGGACAAAAAACCGTAACTGCAGTGTTATTGCACATGAGGCATCAAGCGGTGGCTTGTAAAAACCCCAAAATAGCTTGCGCCACCTTGGAAGGCGCTTCGCGCTGCGGGAAATGCCCCACGCCGGCGAGCAGTTGGCGCTGATAGGGTCCAGTGAAATACTTTTCGCGCTTGGCCGAGGTGGCAGGCAAGCTCACCCCGTCAGCCTCACCATGCAGCATCAGGGTGGGCACATGCAACACGGGTGCGGGGTGCAACAAAGCCTCATCGGCGTCGTAATAAGGGTCGCTGGGCGCATGTCCCCATCGGTGCTGATAAGAATGCAGCACCACCTCGGCCCAATCGGGGTTGTTAAAAGCCAAGGCGGTTTGATCGAATTCATCAGGCAAATACCAACCCTTGGGGGCCCAGGTGTCCCACATGCGTTGAGAAAATTCCTTGGCGTTTTCGCGCACATAGCGCTCGCCCCTTGCCGTGGCCATGAACCAGTGGTACCAGTACAGCTGGGTTTGCTCCATGCTCAAGGCTTGGCTGGGATCGTTGGTGCCGTAACCGACTGATATCAACACCATATGACTGGCAATGCCTGGCTCAAGCCCGCAGGCATTGGCCACTGCGCGGGCGCCCCAGTCGTGTCCCACCAAGACTGGTTTTTTCAAACCTAAGGCATGCACAAACTCGACCATGTCGCGCCCCAAGCTCGAGAGTTGCCCCGTGCGTGGCGTGTCTTCGCGCAAAAAAGTGGTCGGCAAAAAACCCCGTAAAGCAGGCGCGATAACGCGATACCCCGCTTGCACCAAATGCGGCACAACTTCATGCCAACAGCGCAGGCTGTCGGGCCAGCCATGGGTGAGCACGATGGCGTGTTGTCCTTCGGGGTTCCATTCTTTGTAGCCTATACGCAGCAATGCGGTTTCAATAAATTGCATGGCCCGCATGTTACCCAAAGCCGTGGGTCAACCCGGCTTGTCTGTGCCACACTGGCGACCATGAACACCGCCACCCCCCTCCCCCCGTGGTCTGGCCCGCAAGACGCCGCCCAAGAGCTTGTGCGACAGCATGCTTCGCGTGAAAATTTTCGGCCCTTGACCGCCCCATTTGAGCCCCCCAGTTTGGCTCTGGCCTATGCCACCCAAGACGCCTTTGTCCAGCTACTGGCTACGCAAAGAAATACACAGGTGGGTGGCTACAAAATCGCCATCACCACGCCAGCCATGCGTGCTTTGGTGGGTTTTGATGACGCCATCTCTGGCAGCGTACTGGCTGACAGCGTTTATGCGCCTGGCCACAAGTTGAGCTTGCAAAAATTCCAACATTTGATTGTGGAGTTCGAGTTGGCACTGCAATTTGGCCAAGACCTGCCCGAGCGAGAAGACGCATGGGACCGCCACAGCATTGCACCTTACTTAGATTGTGCTTACCCGTCATTGGAAATTGCCGACGACCGGTTTGCCAACTACGCTGTGCTGAAAAAAGGTTTTTTCAGCTTGGTTGCTGAAAACGCTTGGAACCATGGTGTGGTCTTGGGCTCTGCCATTGCCGCCAAAGACTTTGATGCGCTTTGGCAAACCCAAGCCACGGCCTATATCAACGGCAAAGCCATTGGACAGGGCAACAGCCAAGATGTGATGGGGCACCCGCTCGCGGCGATGGCTTGGATTGCCAACCATTTGCACCCCTACGGCAAGCGTTTCAAAGCGGGGGACTGGGTAACCACGGGCAGTTGGGTAGCCTCTCAATTTCCCACCGCAGGACAAGAACTGCGCTTTGAGATGAAGGGCTTAGGCGGGGTTACTTTGTCGGTTTATTAAGCACGCCTTCGGGGCGAATAAAGGGGCCTCGGGAGCAAGCAATTTGCTGAAAGCTTTTCATGACGGTGCCAAATTCGACCGCCACCCAGGCGCCTGATTGAACAACACTTATCAAGCGTGCACCCGATTGCATCTGACCCTCATATCCGTAGATCTGCAAATAACGCACTTTGTTTTTGTCGCAATCAAACTCTAAGTGGGTGGTGCTGGACAGCAACTGCTGGGAGGTGACGGTGCTGTAATTGGTCAGCATCCACACCAATGCATTGCGTTTTTTTAACACGATGGAGGAGCGGTCAATCAACACCGAATTGCCATCGAGATGCCCCATATAAGTCCATGCTGCCTGCGCAGTCCCGGCTCCGAAGCTAAGGACCATCAACATTAAGCGGGACAGCCAACGGGTCATGTCAGCTGAAAAGCCCGAGCGCTTCAGTGAGAGGCCACCGGTAGCGCCGGTGCCTTGGCAAAATCAGCGGGTACTTGACCCGTGAGGCTTTCTAAAAAACTGACGATATCGCTGACTTGGGCGTCGCTTAACTGCTTGCCCAGTTGCAGCTGCGCCATGATGCGCACCGCTTGGGGCAAGGTGGCAGCACTGCCGTCGTGGAAATAAGGCGGCGTCATGGCTACGTTGCGCAGTTGTGGCACTTTAAAAATAAAGGCATCTGCCTCGTTTTTGGTGTCTTGGTAGCGCCCTTTGTCATAGCCTTTGAAGGCTTCCTTCTCGGTGCTGCCCGTCACCAACCAATAGTCTTGGGTGATGCCAAATTTTTGAAAGCTTTGCCCCCCCACAGTCACACCGTTGTGGCAGCCCGCACAACCGGTGTCCATAAAAGTTTTCAAGCCTTTTTTGGCTTGGGCACTCAGGGCTTGCGTATCGCCTTTGAGGTAGCGATCGAAGGGGGCCGGTGTCAGCAAAGTTCGCTCGAATGCGCCAATCGCTTTGCCCCAATTCTCAGCACTCAAAGGCTTGTCATTACCTGGATAAGCTTTCTCGAACCAAGGCTTGTAACCCAACACAGCGAGCTTGTTTTCGGCTTGTTCATATGTGGCGTTGCCGTAAGCCACCGGACTGGTCAGCGCTTTGAGGGCTTGCTCTTCCACACTGGCGCGGTTGCCGCCGTAATGCTGGGCCACCAACAAAGCCGTGTTAAACACCGTAGGCGCATTGCGAGGCAAGACCTTGCCATTGATGCCCATAGACAAAGGCAGGCTGTCGCCACCATGGTAGGCGGGGTTGTGGCAACTGACACAGCCTTGGCGTCCATCGCTGGAGACACGGGTTTCATAAAACAGCGCTTTGCCCAAAGCCACACGCTCTGGGGTGAGTGCGGTATTTTCCAAGGCCGCGCTGTCGGGCAAGGGTTTGAACAAGGCTTTGGCTTTGTCTAACAAGGCTTGGTCGTCGCTGGCAGCACCTGCCATTGAGGACGCAAACAGCGCCACACTGCACACCGACGCTGCCGTCACCGAAGAAATCAACCATGTGAATTTACGCATCGCAAGCCTCCCAGAAAACCTGATTAGAACAAACCGGTGATGTTGCCTTGTGCATCCACATCAATGGCATGCGCAGAAGGCACTTTGGGCAGACCAGGCATGGTCATGACATCGCCACAGACCATGACCACAAACTCTGCGCCTGCCGCCAAACGCACTTCTCGGATGTTCATGGTGTGGCCCGAGGGTGCACCCAATAATTTGGGGTCTGTCGAGAAAGAGTACTGGGTTTTGGCAATACAAATTGGGTAATGCCCATAACCCTGTTCTTGCAATTTGTCGATTTGTCCGCGTATTTTGGCGTCAGCTGAAATGCCTTGGGCACCATAGATTTTTTGCGCCACGGTTTGTGCCTTCTCCCACAGCGAAGCGGTTTCAGGGTAAACAAACTGGAAGTGGTTGGGTTGGTCACACAAAGCCACCACAGCTTTGGCCAACTCAACAGCGCCAGCACCGCCTTCGGCCCAGTGCTTGGCCACCACCACTTGGGCGCCATAGGCTGCGCAAGCTTTTTCCAGCAGGCTGATTTCGGCCGACGTATCTTCGGTGCGGTGATTGATCGCCACCACACAAGGCAGGCCATAGTGGTTTTTGATGTTGGCCAAATGGCGCTCGAGGTTGACCATGCCTTTTTGCAAAGCCTCTAGGTTTTCTGCGCCCAACTCTTTAACCGCCACGCCTCCGTGGTATTTCAAAGCGCGAACAGTTGCCACCAGCACCACAGCCGAGGGTTTTAAATCGGCTTTGCGGCACTTGATATCGATGAATTTTTCTGCGCCCAAATCGGCACCAAATCCTGCCTCAGTGACCACATAATCGGCCAATTTCATGGCAGTGGTGGTGGCAATCGCCGAGTTACAGCCATGGGCAATATTGGCAAAAGGGCCGCCATGAATAAAGGCGAGGTTGTTCTCTAAGGTTTGGGCGATGTTGGGGGCCAATGCGTCTTTGAGCAAAGCCGCCATGGCGCCGTGCGCTTGTAAATCACTGGCCAGCACCGGCGTGCCTTCGCTGGTGTAAGCCACCACGATGCGGCCCAAACGGCTTTTCAAGTCGGCCAAACTGGTGGCCAAACAAAATATAGCCATCACTTCTGAGGCCACCACAATATCGAAACCGTCTTCGCGTGGCACGCCGTTGGCTGTGCCGCCCAAACCCACCACCAATTGGCGCAAAGCGCGGTCGTTCATATCTATCACCCGCTTCCACACAATACGGCGGGTATCGATGTTGAGGGTGTTGCCGTGGTGAATATGGTTGTCCAGCATGGCCGACAACAGGTTGTGCGCCAGCGCGATCGCGCCAAAGTCGCCGGTAAAGTGCAAATTGATGTCTTCCATGGGCACTACTTGCGCCATGCCGCCGCCGGTGGCTCCGCCCTTCATGCCAAACACCGGCCCCAAAGAAGGCTCGCGCAAGCAAATCAAGCTTTTCTTGCCAATCTTGCACAAGGCGTCACCCAGTCCCACGGTGGTGGTGGTTTTGCCCTCCCCGGCTGGCGTGGGAGAAATAGCGGTCACCAAAATGAGCTTGCTGCCAGCTTTGTTTGGCATGCCTGCAATGTGTTTTAAAGACAGCTTGGCTTTGTGATGACCGTAGGCGTACAAATGGTCATCATCTATATTTAAATGTTGTTTCACCAGTTCGGGGATACGTTTTAAGTTGGCGGCTTGGGCGATTTCAATGTCACTGCGCATGATTGACTCAAAAAATTTAATTACAGTAATTTTACAAGGCTCTTTTTGACTTACCGCAAAATAAGCAAAGGCACAATCGCAATAATGGGATGGTCCAAATTAATTGGGATCTGACCCCAATTAATGTCTAGGAGACTGAGATGAAAAGATTTTTGTTGTGTTTGGCATTGATGGGGATGAGCGCCGCCTATGCGCAGTCGCGCTTGGACGTGGCCTTTACTTGGAATATCAGCCACCGCTGTTCACCGGTCTCGCCTGAAATTCGCCTCAAAGACATTCCTGCAGGCACTACCCGCTTGGAAGTCAAAATGACCGACCTCGACCAAAAAGACAATGACCACGGTGGCGGCAGCATCACTTCCAGCGATGCGATTGGAAATACTTTCACTTTTGAACCCGGCGCTTTAAAAGCCTACAAAGGCCCTTGTCCGGAAAATTTCACAACTTTAGGTCATGAGTACCAATTCAGCGTTACTGCGTTGAGCGCAGACAACAAAGCTTTGGCTGTGGGCAGCGCCAAAGCGCCTTTTTCCGCCAAATTTGTGATTTTGCAAGGCTTGATAAAAAGCCCTTAAAGAAGAGCTAAGGCGCTTCAGCGTAAGCCACCAGCACCAGACCAGTCGCCCAGCAGATCTGTGTAAAGGCCTTGGAACTCGGATGTGCTCATGAGAGGCATATCGGTGGTCAAGACGGTGTCTTGCAACACTTTGTGCTTTGGCCATGGCAGCACATTCAACCAGCCCTGCTTCACAGCGTATGTCAAACAAGCGCGCAAACTAGCTATGACCTGCTGAACCTGTTTGGAGGACAGTCCTTTGTCCTCAAGCGCGTGGGTGAGCTTACGTGTGCGCATGGGGGTGACATCGTAGAGAGACGTTTGGCCCCAAAAAGGCAATAGATGGGTTTGTAAATGATCTTTGCGTCGGTTCATCGTGTCTGCACTTAAACGCAGAGCCGCATGCGCCAAGTAGGCGCTGGCAAGTTCTTCGAAATGGTGTGACTCGTTGACTTGATTAGGCAATGATCATCTCCCTGAGGCTTTCGACACGCATCATGACCAGCGCAATATCGGGTTTGCTCATACCGGCGGCGGTCAGCACATCTTTGAGCACATCCGCAACTTCGTCGAAATGCATGCTGTGAATGTGGTACTTGGCGTGTGCAGTGTACATGTCCCGACCGGTGTAAAACTCTGCGGGTTTACCCATGACATAAGCCACATATTTGACGGTGTGCTCGGCCAAATGATCCAAATCAACGCCTTCAAAGTAAGCCGCCAATTGATGTCTGGCCATGATTTCGTGGTGAAAAGCTTTGACAACCTTGGCGATGGTGGGAATGCCGCCATACTTATCAAAAAGCGTTATAGACGGATCAACTTCAGGGGTTGTGGGCTGTGCTTGAGAAGGTTCTTCAGCAGAGGGCGTCTCAGCCTTTTTGCCAAAAGCCGAGCCGTGACTTTCATAGAAATCGCGAGAACCACATTTCGCACATTTCATGGGTTTAGGCTCGTCTGATGCGATCCCGCATTTGCTGCATACCTTTGTTGCCATGCTTGCCTTATTTGATATTTGCTAAAAACCAGTAAATACTAACTTAAACATATTAAATTTTTCGCTTATAGATTTGAAGGTGTTGGTTTACAGCGGCGCGAAACTTGCTTTTGCCTAAGTGGTGTCAATATTCCATTGACCGTAACAGCTGGCCTACTCGCCGGCAAAAGGGGTAAAACATGTTGAAAGCGCTTTCTTTGGTATTCATTTCTATACTTTTCAACCCCCTTGCCCACGCCGAACACTGGCGGTATTGCGCTGCCAACGCGCCCGAATCCACCCCATGCAAAGCTTTTGTGGCCTCAGCCCTGTCAGGTCGTGTTCCCGACACCGACAGCAACGAAGTGCCGCGTTACGCCTCAGCCAATCCCGTGTCTTTGGTGATCAGCCCTTTGCAATCAGGCAATGTGCCCAGTTTTGGCCATGCACCCTCCAGCGCACTGCAACCCTTTGTGCAAATGACCGCTTCCATCTTGGTGAGATAAAAACATGAACACGCATGTCCATTCCCCTTCTTTGTCCCTGTCGAATTTTCAGTTGAACCCTTGGACGCTGTGGCTGATGCTGCAAGTCGCTTTGATTGTCGGCATCACCATGGTCACTTTGTGGGCCATCCCACAAGACTTGCAAAACGAGCACGAGCGCCTTGATATTGAACACACGATTGAAGAACGCACGCTGTGGCAGCAACTCAATGCCCGTCAGTGCAATTTGGCCGATGAGAGCGTGCAAGTTTTGCAGCAGCAACTCAGTGCCTACAACACCCATGGTCGCAGCAATGTCTTGGCCAATATCGATCAGCTCAAACTCAAGCTCAACGAAGCCCAAGCCATGGTCGATTACGCGGTGTTGCAAGGCTATCCCAATGGCATGATCGTGCGCGAAGAAATCGCCAAAGTGAATTTGTACAAACAGAAAATTGCCCAACAACATTGGGAAGACCAGAGTTTTAGCTACGACTTGATTGCCGACCCCGATATGCGCAATTACGCCGTGCAGTGCGCCAGCAACGACGGCTTGCTGTCACAAGCCCGTTCTGCACTCGAGGACGCCAATCTGCAGCATGCACAAACCGAGCGTCAGCGCACCGTGATTTATTTGCTGGCCTGCCTGAGCTACATCGTGTTAGCCATGGTCAGCTTGGTTTTTCAGCAACGCCGCGCCAGCATCAGTTAACCTGAGGGCTTTGAGGAGCCTTTCTTGGACATGCCTACTGGCCGACCGGCCACCCTCAGCCTTCGTGGCATGGTCACCTCCCCCCACAGTTTGGCTTCCTCAGCCGGCAGCGATGTGCTGCGCGCCGGTGGCTCAGCGGTTGACGCAGCCATTGCCACAGCTGCTGTCTTGGGCGTGATTTACCCGCATATGACGGGCATGGGCGGCGACGCCTTTTGGCTGATCCACGACGCCCACACCGGCAAAGTGCGCTACCTGAATGGCGGCGGGCGGGCTGCTGCCAGCGCCAACCCAAACTTTTTCACCGACAAAGGTTTGAGCGAAGTGCCGTTTCGTGGCGTCTGGCCTGCCACTCTAACCACACCAGGCGCTGTGTCGAGTTGGTGCGAAGCGCACATTGCCTATGGCAAATTGGGCTTATCCCGTATTTTGGCGTCCGCCATCGATTACGCCCAAAATGGCTACCCCGTCAGCCAGCGGCTGGCGGGCTGGATGCAGCGCAGTCAGGCCGAATGCAGTGCCCAACTGGGATGGTCTGAACTCTTCACACCTCAGGGGCGGCTACCCACCACGGGTTCTACTTTGCGCAACCCCGCATTGGCGCGCACCCTCCAAGCGGTGGCCGATCAAGGCCAAGCCGGTTTTTACCAAGGCGAAACGGGCAAGGCCTTGGCCGCGCTGTCCAAAGAACACGGCGGTTTTTTCACGGCCCAAGACTTGGCCCAGCAACAAGCCGAATGGGACGAGCCGATTGTGGGCAGCTACCGCGATCTGACCCTCTACCAAACCCCAGCACCCACCCAAGGTTTCACGGTGCTGCAAATGCTGAAATTGGTCGAACCTTTCGAGTTGCATAAAAAAGCTTTTGACGATCCCGAACGAATCCACTTGATGGTGCAAGCCAAACAAATCAGCTACCACGACCGCGACCGATGGCTAGGCGACCCCGCCTTTACCGATATGCCCATGGCGCAACTGCTGAGTGACGCATACCTGGATGAGCGTCGAGGCTTGATAGACACCCAACGTGCTTTGGCGTGGGACCAAGTGCCCTCGCATGGCAGTTTGCGCGGCGACACCGTGTACATCGCAGTGGTCGACGCCCAAGGCAATGCCGTGTCCCTGATTCACAGCCTTTATGGCGCTTTTGGCTCTGGCGTGGTGAGCCTTGACACCGGCGTGCTGCTGCAAAACCGCAGTGCTTATTTTTCATTGCAAGCCGGCCACCCCAATGTGCTGGCGCCGAAGAAGATACCCCTGCACACCTTGATTGCATCCATAGGCTTTCGCCACAACAAGCTGTGGAGCGTCATGGGTTGCATGGGCGCTGATGGGCAGCCACAAATTCAGTTTCAAGCCTATAGCCATATGCTCGACCACGGCATGGATATTCAACAAGCGGTGGAAGCACCGCGCTGGTTGTCAGGGCGGTTTGCCTTGGGCGAAGCGCGTGACACCCTGCATGTGGAGAGCCGCTTAGGGGCCAAGACCCTAGACGCCTTGGCGGCCAAAGGCCATGTGCTCAACCGCTGGGGGCCTTGGAATGAGCTGGCCGGTCACGCCCACGGCATCACCTTGGAAGGACCGCAGCAAACCCGCTTTGGCGGCAGCGACCCGCGCAGCGATGGTGCGGCTATAGGTTATTGAGTTGTGCCGCTGCTCAAGGGCATGCTGCACACACTTTCCAGCAAATGCTTATCAACCGAAGCCTCATCGGGCTTGACCCATTGCCCGTTGCCGCTGCGCCGCGCCAAAAGATTGCCTGTGGCCATGGGGCCAGACATGGCGTGGATTTGCATCACCCGTGCTTGAGCTTGTTCGCAGTCGTATTCTTCAACCGAGCGAAATGACGCGGTTCCTTGGACATTGGGCGTCCCAAGGTCATTCAAAATCCAAGCCCGGCGATAGCCATTGATGATGTTTAGGTTGTCTTTATCGATAAAGAAACGGGCTTGAGCTGGGTCGGTGTGCACCAGTTGCCAATCGGCATGGGCTGCAAAACACATAAAAACCAGCAATAGTGGGATTTTTTTCATCTTTAGGGCTCTCCTATCTTCATTTTTCAGCGGGCGTGCCGAATCTTAGACTACCTGATTTTCCTTTCAGGTCTCATTCACCGTGGGTGAAAGGTCTCTTTTTGCGAACAAATCCGACGAACTCGACCGGCTCTGGCTGGTCAAAACCCAAGTCCTGGCTGGTGTTCGGACTGGGGGCTGCCGCATGTGTGGCCATGGCCGCCAACAATGACGACTGGGTTCAATTTCCACCCCGCCCCGGCGCGTCAGCACCCAAAGTGCAAAACGACCTCCCCAAGCCCGCAACTCTGAGTACCCCAAACACCTCGGCCAGCGACGACAACTGGATCAAGTTCCCAGCCTTACCTCCACCTAAACCGACCGCAGCAGCGGAACCACCCGAGGCCCTTGTACCTGCTGAAGCGGCCATCAAGCCCGCGCCCGCGCCCGCGCCTGCACTCGCCGCCGTGCCAGAACCCGCAACGCCCGCACCCGCAGCGCCCGCACCCGCAGCGCCCGCACCTCCCAGCCCAGAATTTGTCTTCAAAGCGTTTAAATTTCAGGGCAACAAGGTGTATTCAACCCAGCGCTTGCAACAGTTGCTGAAAACTGCTGTGCCCCAAGTGCAGGACTTGGCTGATTTGCAAAAAGCAGCAGATGTCGTGGCCCAGCTTTACCAAAATGAGGGCATATTGGCCCGCGTAGACTTGTTGCCCCAAGACCTTACCGACGGCGAGGTGCTGATCACCATCACCGAAGGTCGTTTTGCAGGTGCCTCACTAGAAACCCCCAACAGCCCCAAATTACCAGCCGACTACTTGGTGAAATTGGTCGAAACCGCCCAACCCAAAGACGAAGCCGTGCGCATGAGCCAACTGGACCGCGCCACCTTGCTGCTGGGTGAGGTGCCAGGGGTACAAGCCACCATGCGTTTGAAGTCTGGCGATAAAGAGGGCGAGACCGAGGCCCTGATTCAAGTCACAGAAGGTAAAACCTTGGATGGCCAAATCAGCTGGGACAACGCCGGCCCCGTCTCCACCGGCTTTAACCGCATGAGCACCCAACTCAACCGCTATGGCGCTTTGGGCCGCGCCGATAGCAGCAGCCTGCAATATATGCACAGTGACGGCACGGATTATTTGCGCCTGTCTTACAGCGAGCCATTTGGCTACTGGGGCAGCCGTTGGGGGGCAAATACCTCTGTCAGCCGCTACAAAGTGGTGACCAGCGACTATTTGGCATTGAACCCCCAAGGTCCCGCCAGCAGCGTGGGGATGGACATGACATTGCCCTTGCTGCGTACCCGCTCCAGCTCGGCCAGCATGCAAGTGGCGTTTGATCGCAAGTTTTTCCGCAACACCACCAATGTGGGCGTGAGTTCAGACTATTTCATGGACACGATCACCACCAGCTTGCAAGCCACTCGCAGCGACGAATGGATGGGGCAAGGCGAAAACAGCATGGGCGCACAAATCACACGTGGCTTGGTGAATTTAGCTGGCTCGCCTAACGAAAACAACGATGCCCTTTCCACCAAGACGGCTGGGCGATTCACCAAGCTGCGCCTGAACTTCAATCGCCAGCAGACCTTGAACCCTACAACGCAATTGGTGGGTTCTTACCAAACGCAAATAGCCAGCAAAAACTTGGATGGTTCTGAAAAATTTTCGCTGGGCGGCATGCAAGGCGTACGCGCCTACCCTGCCTCGGAAGCCAATGGCAATGCAGCGCAACTCATCACTCTGGAATACCAAAAAGCCTTGGAGTGGCAACAACACCCCTTCAAGCTCAGCGCGTTCATAGACACAGGTCATGTGAGCAAGCTGAAATTCAACACAGGTTCAGGCATCAACGCCTACAGTTTGCAAGGCGCGGGCTTGTGGGTAGGTTCTTCTGTACCGAATCGCTTTGGTCAAGCACAATGGCGTATGACTTGGGCTCACCGCATGGGGTCCAACCCCGCCGCTCAGGCCAACGGACTCGACTTGGATGGAACCTTGCACAATAACCGATTCTGGTTATCCGTCATTCAGCAGTTTTAAACAGTGAACAACACCTGCACCAGCCGTTTGCATGCCTTGGCCTTGGCTGCGGGTTTGCTGTGTCTGGGATTTGTTAACGCCCAAACCCCACCTGCGCCCACGCAACTGCCCCAAGGCGGCAAGGTGGTGGGCGGGAGTGCGGCCATCAGCAGTTCGGGCAACAGCTTGACGGTGCAGCAAAGCAGCCAACGCGCCGCCATCGACTGGAACAGTTTTAACGTGGGCTCGGGCGCACAGGTGAATTTCAACCAACCCAACGCCGCTGCTGTCACCCTCAACCGCGTGCTCGACAGCAATCCCAGCCAAATCATGGGCCGCATCAACGCCCCCGGCCAAGTCTTCATCCTTAACCCCAACGGCGTGTTGTTTGGTGCCACCTCACAAGTCGATGTCGGTGGCTTGCTCGTCACCACCCACGGCATCAGCAACGCCGACTTCATGGCCGGTAAAAGCACTTTCGAGGGCAATGGCAAATCGGGCAGCGTTATCAACCAAGGCTCGCTGCAAGCCTCCCTTGGTGGCTATATCGCCCTGCTCGCACCTCAGGTGCGCAACGAGGGCGTCATCCTTGCCCGCGAAGGCACCGTCGCCATGGCTGCGGGCAACAAAACCACTTTGGTGTTCAGCGGCC
>Ga0209188_1000271_pt1 | contig 55550 bp, 55 predicted proteins | sample C_130625_EF_Meta_FD_187307 | JGI IMG/M metagenome (GOLD analysis project Ga0209188, IMG submission 187307) | Freshwater microbial communities from Lake Croche, Canada to study carbon cycling - C_130625_EF_MetaG (SPAdes) (version 2) | ecosystem: Environmental > Aquatic > Freshwater > Lake...
GCGAAAGCACGGCGGCTCTCTCCGAATACTGCTTCCTCAACCACCTGATCATCGAGAGAAGAACGCGCAGGCCCAAAAAACTTGGATTATTACCACCTTTCCAGCGTCCAGATTTCTTTGTTCCTAAAAAAGGTCTGTAACCAGCCTTTCCAAGGTTGGCCAGATCTGATTGTATCATCCGCTTGCGGTTTGAAATTCCGCCTATCGAATCCAATAATCCGTCCATCAATTTCCCATGACCACAACACTGCGCAAAACCAAAATCATCTGCACCCTGGGCCCGGCAACGGAATCTCCCGAGCGACTTCGGGAGATGATCCTCGCGGGAGCAAATATTTTCCGCCTCAACATGAGTCACGCCCAGCATGACTGGGTTCGTAAGATCGTCCCCACCATCCGCGCGATTGCCGCGGAGTTGGACATGCCCGTGGGCATCCTGCTCGACACACAGGGACCTGCTGTTCGCACGGGAGATCTTCCCACCAAGTTGCCACTCAAGGTTGGTGACATCATGGAGTTCACGGTTCGCGGGGCACGAAGCGAGGAACTTTATTCCGTCAACGTCAACTACGACGGCCTGATTGACGACATTCACGAGGGTGACACCGTCCTTGTTGATAACGGCGTCATTCATCTCAAGGTTCTTTCCAAGATTAATAATAGGATCCGCTGCGAGGTACTCACTCCGGGTGAACTCGGTTCCCGCCGCCACATCAACCTCCCCGGGGTTAAGGTCAATCTCCCTCCCCTCACCGAGAAGGATCTCGCAGACATCGCCGTGGGTGCCGAAGTTGGCATCGATTTTGCAGCTCTGAGCTTCTGCCGCGAACCCTCTGATGTGGTCGAGATGCGCCGCGTTCTTGCCGAGCACGGGAGTCAGGCCCGGGTCATCGCGAAGATCGAGGATCAAAGCGCCGTGAAGATCATCGACGACATCATCAGGGAGACCGACGCCGTCATGATCGCCCGAGGCGATCTGGGCATCGAGTGCCCGATGGAAGAGCTCCCCATCATCCAACGTAAGATTCTTAAGAGCGCCCTCAAGATCGGAAGGCAAGTCATCGTGGCCACCCATATGCTCGAGTCGATGATTGAGAATCCGGTGCCCACCCGCGCCGAGGTCACCGATGTCGCCAATGCTGTCTTCGAACAGGCAGACGCGATCATGCTCAGCGGTGAAACAACCGTCGGCAAATACCCGGTTGAGTGCGTCAAGGTCCTCGACAGGATCGCCAGACGGATCGAGCGCAGCGGTAGCGCCCATTTCGCTGAGCAGACCTCGCTCATCAACCCTCGTCAGAAGACGGCACACTCCGGCGTTGTACTGGCCAACTCCTTCGCTAAGGCATCCCTTGCCGTTCTGACACCTCAGGGCCACATGGCTGATTACACCAGCCACATCCGTCCCGAGCATGCGACGATCTACGCAATCACCCCGTCCACAGTCACAGCAGGCCACCTCACTCTGAACTGGGGAACGCTACCCTTGGTCATGCCTTTCGGAAAGACTCCGGAGGAATCGGTTAAGAAGGCCGAGGAACTCTTGATTTCCCGTGGACTCCTGAAAAAGGGTGAACAACTCATTGTCATGAGCGATATCATCGAAGGAGACGAGAAATTCGACTCTATTCAGTTGAGGACCATCTGATTCGCTTCGAAAGGTCTCACAATAAAAAAGGAGGGCACGGTTTACCGTCCCTCCTTTTTTGTGCCCTGAATGAATTCTCTCAGCAGCAGTAAGCACCAGCACTGAGCTCTTTAGGCAAGAACTCCATACTAGCCGGCGCTCCCGGTGCAGGCCCTTTATTTCGGGGCATTAACCCAGTCGATAAACCCCTTGGGGCCACCCGGGATATAGCCGCTCTGCTGCTTGATGATTTTTCCCTGAGGATCAAGCAGGACCAAGGTGGGAAATCCCTGCACCTGATACTGCTCCTGAAGTTGATCGTTCTGTTTCTTGATTGCTGACGGGAGCGTCTTGCCCTGTGGAAAGTCAACCTCGAGGAGCACCAGGTTCTTATCGGCAAAATCCTTGAAGGCCGGCTGATTAAAGGTCTCCTTCTTGAGCTTGATGCACCATCCACACCAGTCGCTTCCCGTGAAATCCAGGAGAATATTTTTGTTCTGCATTGCGCCATCGGCCAAGGCCGCCTTGTAGTCATCCCCCCAACCTCCGGCAAAGGCGGGAGCTATTGCGATTAAGAGAAATGCATAGAGGGAAAGGAACTGTCGGAGTGATTTCATCTCCCTTCATTCATTCAAGCCGTGATGCCTTGCAATGATAAATTCCACGTCACGCCGTTTCAGCCACTCCCCCAACCCTCCACTGTGGAGAGATTTCCAAACCCAAGGGGCTCGATTTCCCCATCCGGAGGTGATGCATGGCGGCGAAGGCCATCATCGCGGCGTTGTCCGTGGTGAGTTCAGGGGCTGGCAGATGGAGTTGCCAGCCCTTTGCGGTGCAGAGTTCCTGAAGTCCTGTACGCAGTGCGTGATTGGCCGACACACCACCGGAGACAGCCACTTGGGATAGCCCTGACATCTCAACAGCCCGTGCTGTTTTCTTCAGTAGCACCCCCACGATGGCATGCCGTACAGAGGCACAGAGATCGGCCAAACCTTGTGAGGATTGCGCTAATTCGGGATTTTTCTCTAGAAAGTAGCGGACCGAGGTCTTTAGTCCGCTGAAGCTGAAGTCAAGATTGCCACGCTCCATGAGTGCCCGAGGAAAGTCATAATTGGAGGCGTCTCCTTGCCTTGCGAGCCTGTCGACCTCAACGCCACCCGGATATGGCAAGCCCAACAGTTTGGCCACCTTGTCAAAGGCCTCACCGGCAGCATCATCCAGCGTCCTCCCGAGAACATGATAGCTACCCGCCTTCCTGACCTCGGTGAGTTGGGTGTGACCACCACTCACCAGCAAGGCGATATGGTGGGGAATCTCTTCCTCACCCATGAAGGGAGACAGGAGATGCCCCTCCAGATGGTTGAGTGCCAGGTAGGGAATCCCAAGCGCCAGCGCAAATCCTTTGGCATAAGAGGCCCCTACCAGAAGCGCGGGAGCCAGACCGGGGCCGGAAGTCGCTGCCACAGCACCGAGATCGGAGGGTGTGATACCTGCCAACTGCAGGGCCTGACGCACCAAGGGATCGACCGCCATGAGGTGATTGCGTGAGGCCACCTCGGGCACGACCCCGCCGAATCTGGCATGCTCCTCCGCCTGCGAGGCTATCAGACTTGATAAGATCACGCCCGGCGGTCGGAGGATAGCCGCAGCGGTCTCATCGCAAGAGGACTCGATCGCTAGTACGGGGGAGTGCATGTCAAATGGCTTCATGACGCATGCATGGTGGACATGGGTATCATCAGTTGTTCAAACTTTTGAGTTAGTAAGCTCGGATTGTTTCTCATCAGTTGTTCATGATGCCAAAGCGATTTTAGGAGCACCGAGGCCACATGGGTTCGATCCAAGAGGATCCCAGACGACATAGCCAGTGATCCGGCCCGATCCCGTAACTCCAAGGGAAAGTCTTCCATCGTATGGTTCACATTGATCCCGATTCCAACCACGGCGAATGGTGATTTTCCACCCCTCGTCTCCACCAGGACACCGGCCACCTTCCTCCCCCTTATCAGGACATCGTTCGGAGCCTTGATCACACAGCCGAGGATCTCAAGTTGCTTGAGCAGTTCCACGATGGCAACGGCTGCAAATGCTGAAAGCGAAGGGATCGTGGCATCATTGATCTCCAGACGGAGGAGCAATGAAAACGAAAGCCCCACCCCCGGGGTCGTGGACCATGGACGGCGAAACTGCCCCCTCCCCGCCGTTTGATGTTCCGCGAAGAGAAGCGACCCATTCGGTGATCCGGATTCGCCCATCTGAAGCATCTCATCATTGCTCGAGGTCGTCTCTTTCATCACCGTTACGGGAACTCCCCAAGGAGAGCCGTCACTCAGGATTCCCGCCTCCAAGGGAGAAAAAACGTCAAGAGACATGATCAGCGGAAACCAGATCCAGTGACAGGTCGGCGTTTGATACTGAATGGGTGAGAGCACCAACCGAGATCCGGTCCACACCAGTCTCGGCAATCGAACGAAGAGACTCGAGCGTGACACCGCCGCTGGCCTCCAGCAGAACACCGGTAGCCATTCTAGAGCGCAAATCCACAGCCCGGCGCATCATCTCCAGTGTCATGTTGTCGAGAAGGATGACATCAATCCCGTTCATTCCCAGTAGACGCTCCACCTGTTCCAGCGTATCGGCCTCGATCTCGAGGGCCATTCCGGGATTCTCTACTCTGATTCGATCAATCGCAGGGAGTAACAAAGCAAGATCACCAAGGGCAGCGAGGTGGTTATCCTTCACCAGTACGGCATCATACAGGCCCATCCGATGATTCACACATCCGCCCGCTTTCACGGCATCCTTCTCCAGTTTGCGCCATCCAGGCGTCGTCTTTCGCGTATCGAGAAGTTGTACCTTAGTGCCTCGGACCTCATTGGCATAGCGACGGGAAAGAGTGGCTATCCCGCAAAGGTGTCCCAGAAAGTTAAGGGCCGTCCGTTCAGCGGATAAGATAGATCGTGTGGAACCACTCACCTCGATCAATGTCCCTCCTTCCTCCATGCAATCTCCTTCCGAGCATCGAAGGGTAACCTCAAGATTGGGATCAATCCGCAAGAAGACCTCACGGGCCACCGACATGCCTGACACAACACATGGTGAGCGGGCGACAATCCGGCCTTGCGACTTTGAGTCGATCGGAATGAAGACCTTCGTGGTGACATCCCCGGCCTGACCGAGATCCTCCCTCAAGGCAATCTGAATGAGATCATTTTCCCCGGATCCGGGAGTGCTCATGCGATGGATGAAGTTATGCCGCCTCAACGGAGGCAGTCACTGACTCGTGAGTTTCAGAGATCGCCTCCAGACCTAGCAACTCACGTTGCCACGGAAGGAGCACGGGTGCCTTCGGGTCTCCCGCAACAGCCTCCAAGGCAGCCTTCGGAGCGAGAATGGAGGGATCCAGATCGATCTCACGCGCCACTTTGTCACGATGATCCCGGAGTTTGTTGAAGCGATCGACCTGCTCCTTGGTGGAGCGGATTCTCACGCCACGGATCACCTGAGGCCATTCTGCTTCAGAGAGATTCAATGCCGAGGTCAGGGCTTCCTCCATCCTATCTGAGCGCTGTTGCGGCAGGCGGGGACGTGAGAATCGACCGCCACGGGCGGCATCTCCGGCCAACTTCAGAAGATTCTCATTCGAGAGGACGTGAAAGGCCGGGCGATCCCAGAGGCGTGCTTCCGAGTCGCGCCAGTGCCAGAGTGCACGCAGTACCGCCCACCCCCGCTGGTCAAGCATGGCATACCCCGTGATGCGCCAGAGATTCTCCTCGTCCCGTTGACGCGTCTCCCTGGTTCCCTTCACCATCCTGTCCCTGGACTGCCGATACCACTCGAGTCGATTCAGTTCCTCCAGACGGACCTCAAGGATACTAGCTAGCTGGGGAAGGTAGCGGACGTCGTTGAGCGCATACTCGACCATCTGGTCGGAGAGTGGTCGCTGCGCCCAGTTGGCCTTGCGGGAAGCCTTGGAGAGGGTGATACCGAAATATTTTTCCACCAAGCCGGCAAGTCCGAGTTGAGGCTCCCCGCAGAGCCTCGCGGCGATCATCGTGTCGAAGATATCCTCGTCGGGAAACTCACCAGAGCGACGGAGAAGGCGAAGATCGTAGTCGGCGTCGTGAAACAGAATCCGCTTTCCGCGCAAGGCGCTGAAAAACTCTTCCATGGGAAGCCCGGCCAGGGGATCGATAAGCCGGAGATCTTCCGCTAGGCCCGTCTGCGGCTCCTCACCCCATCCACTCTGGATTAGGCAGAGCTTCTCAAAGTAGCAGTGAAGACTGTCTGCTTCCGTGTCGAGAGCCACACTCTTCTGCTCGGAAAGGCGCGAAAGGTATTCGCGGAATGCGGGCTCTGCGGCGATCAAGGCTCCGCGATGAAGGTTGCGGTGGTCGGAATCTCTCCGGCATGCCGGGCACGGGGCTCGCGCACCTCGGTGTTGCCATCAGTGGGGATGGTCACGAAGGGGCCTCCCGCCAGAGGTGCAACCTCTGTGAATGCCACATCGGGCACATCAGTTGGGATTCCCTCTAGCGGGAATTCCTTGCGCAGAGGGTGATAGGGGTACCCTTCCCACATCAGGATGCGGCGCAGATCGGGGTGATTGCGGAACTTGATCCCCATCATGTCCCAGACCTCGCGCTCGTGCCAGTTAGCCGTGGGCCAGATGTCGCAGACCGTGTCGACCTCAGACTCATCCTCTCCAGTCGTGCACTTGAGACGGAGGTGGGTTTTATTTGCGAGCGAGTAGAGCTCGTAAACAACCTCAAAACGGGGGTGACTGCCGTAATGATCGACACTGCAGAGATCGGTGAGCATGTCGTATCCAAGAGAATCGCGGCAGAAAAGCGCAACCTCGTGAAGACGGGTGGCATGGACGGAGAGAGTGGTTTCCCCACGGAACTCCTTCCTGTCAAACACATCGGGACCGAAGGCCCCATCGATCTTAGTTGCGTCTTCCAATGCACTCATCGGATCGCATCCAGGAGGGCCCGCTTCTGATCGAGCACGGAGTGTTCAGTCATCAGTTTGTTTTGAAGTTTCATCAGGCCATCAAGGAGAGCCTCCGGGCGGGGAGGGCATCCTGAGACGTAGACATCGACGGGAATAATCTGATCGACACCCTGAAGCGTCGCATAACTACGGTACATGCCGCCGGAAGAGGCGCAGGCCCCCATGGCGATCACCCACTTTGGCTCCGGCATCTGCTCGTAGATGCGCTTCACAGAGAGGGCCATCTTATAGGTCACTGTGCCGGCCACGATCATTACGTCCGACTGACGTGGGGAAAAGCGCATTACCTCGGCGCCGAAGCGGGAGATGTCGAATCGTGACGAGGAAGCCGCCATCAGTTCAATGGCACAACAGGCCAAGCCCATCGGCATCGGCCAGAGAGAATTTTTTCTCATCCAGTTGATGGCCGCGTCGAGCTTCGTGATAATGATATTCCCTTCGATCTTGGAATCGAACGCCATCGGAGTCGCCACCGGAGTGGCGTGGCGGTGCATATTGGGCAGAGTTCCCGTGGACATAGTGCCTACAGCTTATAAGAGGGCCGACTCTGAACAAGACTAAATGGATTAGACTGGGAGCGGTCGGATATCGGAGAACGGAAATCCAGAAACGAAAAACAAAGGAGCCAAGCCAGCTCCCTATAATATCACACAAACATATCAACATGAGTGAGATATCAATACTATGATCCATTTTTCACCTACAACTCCAGCTCGTCTTTCAAATGCTGAAGGTATATCACTCATGAGAACTGGTATCTGTCAGCCGATACCCGACCTCTTTACATCAACCTTTCCCTTACCATTTTCCACCATGCCCATCACCCATCTCTGGACTCGAATTTCCTCTGTAAAATGGGAGGACGCATGGGCGGAGCGCCTTCGCTTTGCCGGGGAGCAGAACCTGGTCATTAAGAAATTCCCCGCCTCGCGCTCCATCCGGCTCGATCTCTATACGGATGCGGCCACCGCCAAGAAGCTCAAGGCCACCTTCGGGGGAACGACACGCCCCTTTGACGCCGCAGGTTGGCAGCCCCCCGCCTCTAAAATCACCGACCCGCTGCGCATTGCAGGAGAGTTGCGCATTTACCGGGATGAAAACCTGTTTGCCAAAGAACGAGAAACAGCTCGGGGAAAAGCTCTCCTAATCCCAAGCGGCATGGCCTTCGGCACAGGCGACCATGCCACCACCGCACGCTGCCTCCAGTTACTCGTCGAGGCTGCAGATCCGCTTCGTAAGTGTGATGAGCCTTGGTCGCTCCTTGATCTTGGTTGTGGCTCGGGAATCCTGGCTCTTGCCGCGGAGCTCCTCGGTGCCAGCAAAGTCCTTGGGTGTGACTTCGACGAAGCCTGCGTTCGGATCTCAAAGGAGAATGCCCTGCTGAATAAGCTCCCTTGCTCCCGTTTTATGAAGGCTGATGTCCTCCGCTGGAAGCCTCCCACGCAGAAGGGAAAGAGCCCCACCTACAATATTGTCGCGGCGAACCTCTACTCCACCATTCTCACTGCTGCCTCGGCGATGATCGAAGACGCTATAAAGCCCGGAGGCCTCCTCATTCTCTCGGGCATCTTGGCTGTGGAGGAGAAAGTCATCCTGAAAACCTTCTCAGCCCTTGGCCTCAAGCATTGCAAAACCCTTAAGCGTGGAAAATGGGCCGCCGTGATGCTGAGAAAAGGCCAAAGCTCTGCAAAAGTGAAAAGGGCAAAAAAATAACGCAGCCTTAAGAATACCCCCCGATACCTTAAGGCTGCGTTATGTCTCCGAGGAGATGGATATCAACTTAAGCAGTTTTTTCTGTAAGGCAAAGAATTAAATGTGACAGTTTCGTCACGTTGTTATTCCTCGGGGGGGGCACGAAGAGCCAACCAACTACTTCACCTGCTCGACCTTACGGTCGATCACCTGACCGGTGAAGCGGTCAATTGCTGTACTAACCCAAACTCGATTCTCTCCCCCGACGATGAATTGACTCCCTGTTGGCGAGGAGCCTGCAGCCATTGCGCTGGGTGAGAAATGCCCTGCCTGAGCCACGACATCGATCAGGATATTCCAGGTGCGTGTCTGACCAACCTCCCCCAGTGCCCTCACAATGGACTCCTTGTTTTGTTTTTCAGTGCCAAGAGTAGTGTTAGTAAAAGCGAGATCAACTAATTGGGACCGGTTAGTCCAAGCGTTCGTAGAAGTCATGGAGACCATCTGCTGCGCAATCTCCGTGGCCTGTTGCGAGGTAATACTTCCGGAGATTCCTTCATCCAGAGGGGATCCCGATAGCATGGAGGCCAGAACACAACTCTGACGCGTGTTCAGATTAATGACACCTGCACGCACTCCACTTGGCGGGGTTGGGTATGCAGAAAAGACATCCAGCAGGGCATAATCTGAACTCGGTGAACTTGGATTAGCGGACGGCGATCCAGAAACGAAGTCAATCGTTCTCCAAGGAATCTCACGGAAAACATATCCCAACTCTCCCACGCTATTAATCCTATCAGAGGGCGCCGTATAATTGGTGTCCGTAATGGCATTAGGATAAGGGTAACTCACGCTTCTCGGGAGCGATGTCGTCAGGGCAGCAATACCCGCCACATTGGTTGTTGATCCCGCCTCCCTCAAAGTCCGAGGGTCCTTTGTGATCAGCGAAATTCCAGCTAGGTTGCCAGTTGTAATTGAAGGATCGATCGCAATATTCGTAACGATGGGAGAAATCGTAGCGGCAACCAATGGATTGGTTGAATTCACAGCACCTAGCGTAGTGTATATATTTGTATCAGTTCCGGAACTACTAAGAGAAAAAGAAAGCCCATTAATCGAAATGCTAAGTAGAGGCGGTATAGGATTTGTGGATTGCAAAGAAGTACGAAAAAATCCGCTACTGACGGCATCACCAGAGGGAGTGGTAGAAAAATTATTAAAGACGGGAGCAACTCCACTGCTCATTCCCGAAATGCTACCACTTGGAGTACCAGGGCTTAAGGTTGCGGGCGCCCCAAAATTCAGCGCACTAATATTACCACTTATGATTGAAGCTGTTAGATTCGGTGTTGAGAGCGGATTTGTGGCAGACCACAATTGAGGAATAATGGAAAAATTGATTGTGTTAGTTGGAGTCTTTGATGTGTCTATATTATAAACAAAAAATATTTGCATGATGTAAGGAAGCGTCTTCTTACCTGACACCGTATTTGCGTTATAGCTAAAAAGACGCGGCAAATGATTGGTATCAAACTGATCGATGATGTTTGCCCCGATCGCCACGGCCTTCAAGTCCATGAATGCAGGCCAAACGTTTGTTGCTATGAGTGGAGCAATAGGTCCATTGCTTTCAATCGAGTTGGTTAGATTGATCGCAGAATAGAGAACTTGAAAGAACGTGGGATTAGTTGATGAGTTAGAAAGTGCTAGCGTTGAATCATAGGCATAGCTGTGCGTATCAATCTGGGTGAGACCAAAATTAGTGTTGCCGGCCGGATGAGTCACCTGAGAAATGTCAAATCGACGCATCATCAGGTTGAGGCCATTCGTGTACAGGGAGGGTCTCGCCAGTTCTCTGGTAAAATGAGTTAGAAAAGGAAGAGCATTGGTCAGCGAATTGGACTGAAAGAGGACGTATCGAATGAGATCTTGTCGTGAGGTAAAACTTTGGTCCCCCTGAGTCGGAGAGAGGAATCCATTCGTTGCCGCATTCGTGACATCCGTGACATAGCTTGCTACAGACCCAGCGCTATTAAGGTTTCTCCATCCTACGAAGGTCTGAGCGTCACTCGCATTGACCCCTGGAATTTGAGTTAGGTCAGCTCCCGCAAGAGTTCCCTTAAGAATCGCAATATTGGTGTCTCCCGCAGTGGCGGATGACGGATACCCCGCCACATTGGCATCTAACAATCCCCCGATGTCGTAGGCATTATAGGCAAATCGGCCGATAACATTGGTCGAGGGCGCCGAGGTCATGCTCCCATCCCGGTTCACATAGATCCAGTTAGGGAGTTGATTGGTGGAGGCAAAGCCATTGGGAAGTAGCATGGGGGCATTCCAATGATCAAGGGTTACAACCCTTCCGTTCAGTGAAGGATTCGCAGTATTGTCCGACGCAGATGCATTTGTCTCAATTGAGGGTGTATTCGTGTCAGGTATGCTCTGCCTAATCAGATTGTAAAAGTTTGTATCTGTTAAAGAGATGGTTGATGTCAGCAGTGGGGTCGGCGCCATCCAAGTCATTCCCGGAAGATTCGTAGGTGTGTAATTCGTCACAGAACCTCCCGATACACTGGTAAAATTGATCATGCCCGAATTTGTGATCATCTGTAGAAAAATCCCCTCGACATAATCCCCTCCCGTCTCGGCCAATTGCGCGGCAAGGACTTGATTCGATCGAGAGGCTTCAATCGTACGATTGCCCGTAGCACGCGTAAGAAAGGCCACCGCCGCCACGGTCACCAGGACGATTAGCGCCAAGGTGAGAACCAAAGCCATGCCATCTTGGCACTGCAAAGACTTTGGACGTGAATCATTCAGTCTGCTCTTCATGGGAGGGTGATGGTCTTGTTAAGAATCCTAATTCCAGATTTTGCAGGAGTGGGAATGGCGGAAGCATCGACTGCACCCCGCCATCCGGAGGGATCGCTGGCATTTGCGATAGCTGCCCTCACAATATCCAGTTTTCCCGTGTTGGTAAGGAGAGCATAATTCTGCTCATCCACGGCGGCGATCCAGACCTGCAACGCATAGGTGCGATTCGTTAACCCTGAGGCAAAGTTCGGCTTGGTCGTGATCAGGGCATTGAAGCCATCCGGGGTATTTACATTCGTACTATTATAGGCATTCGTCGCCCAGTTAGCTTCTGGGGCGTTAGTCAATGGGTAATTCGTTGTCTCCGTCACGGCGAGAGCCTCCACACCCAAGATATGCGAGGCAAGCGGATAGGGTGGAGTGTTAGTGGCGTAGGAAACCGTGAGAAAATTAGTCTGTGAATAGTCCACGCTCCCGTAAGACCGGATCAGTCGATCGCTTCCATTCGTAGAATAAGAGACTGCTAGGAATCGGTTTGTTGTATCCCCGCCATTCGGACCTTTCCGATAAGCCATTAAGGAAAAGAGATTTGTGCTGGTGCCAGATGGCACAAGGATTGAGACATCCTCACCCACCACGGCATTCTGAAGGTCGCAAGCCATCACATCCAAAGCCCGTCTAGCTGCGGAAACCGACTCCATGTGCTGATTCTGAACCTTGGTGGACTCGAGGATTTCACTCACAATCTGGAACATCAGCACGAGAAGTAGTGAAAGAATCGCCGTAGCCGTCAGGAGTTCTACCAAGGTGAAGGCATCTCTCCGAACAAACTGGCGAAAAATCGCCGAAGTGTTCCAGTCAGGCTTCATTGGTTTGTGAAGTAACGAGGGAGAAACTGGATGCCCGTCGTAATCGATCCATCTGCATGAGCCCAGTTATTGGAGGAGGGATTCCAACTCAGGTTCGGGTTTGCGGACCAGGCGACACTGATCGTTGCCTGCCCAGGAGAAACCGAATTGCTTGGAGGTGTTATTGAAAGCTGAGCTTCAATTCTGGAAAATTGAGCATTGGTCACCCCCTCAAGGGTGAGGTTTATCCAAGTTGTGTTCGTGGGGGATGCCCCAATGCTATACTGAATGGGCTGCCCAGCAAAAGCATTGCTGAATGTGAAGCCATCGGCGCTAGAAGCCTGTCGAAGACTCTCCGCAATCGCATTCAGCACATTGGCGGCACCGGCTTGCTCGTTGGCATTCTTGACCGTCTTGAGCCCCGTGGGGAGAAGTCCAACAACAGCAAGAATAGAAAAGGAGACGATCCCGATGGCGATGACCACCTCGATTAGGGAAAAACCAGAGCAACGAGTTCGGAGGAGATGCTTCATGGCCTGATGATGGCGGGGATCCCAACACTCCCGTCGATCAATAACTCGGTCAGATTATTGGTAAGACGGGTTGTTCCACGAGTCGGCTGTAAGCCAAATCCTAGCATCGGATCGAATCCATCTGTTTTGGTTGGGGAAGGGTTCGTGGTCAACTCCCCGAGAGGCATAAAGGTGATAGTCGGTCCTGTGAACTTATTGGTTCCTATGATGAAGCTCATCCCGTCTCCCACAGCACTGATATCAACACCCGAAAAATTCGTGGCGATTGACGTATTCACTGGAGCCAAGGCAACGCTTTGGATCAATAACGATTTTCCCAAAGGCATGAGGTTCGTGGAGTTGGTATTAGTGGAGGACCCATCCAACGAATAGACCATTCCAAGTCGAAGATCGGCACTTCCAGAGTTGGTCTGCGGTTGGAAGGAAAGCCAGACATAGCTCTGCCGCGACACGGCTTCGCTCCTGCATAACTCGACGGCCGAGGCAATCTGATAGGCCGCCTCCGTGACTCCTCGGGCACGACCGATCGCATTGAACCCGGTGACAGCGGCGGCGGCCAGCAGACTAATGACGCCCATCACCACCAGTAACTCAACAAGGGTAAATGCCTTCATCTCCCTGGAATGAGAGGGATCCCAAGGCTGTCGCATGGTCATGGGGAGGCACTCTTTCAGCACAGATTAACAAACCACATCATGGTGGTGGTGACAATCCCTCTTGGTCGGAGCGTTTTCAGATTAGGATGCCTCCACCAAGTGCTCCAACAGGCGTGAGCGTGTGACCGGAAGCTTGTGGGCGACCGAGGAGAGGGAATGAACGGCCGGAACACTCGGATCATGGATCCCCAAGAGACGTGCCATCTCGGTCTCAAAATGCTCTAGTCCCCGCTTGCTGGGTGCCCGCTTTTGCAAAAATCCCCACGCCCGCTCAAGGAGCGCATAGATCTCTGGAACAGGATGCATCGTCTCCGTGAAGAGGTCGCAGAGCTCAGCAAAATAGGAGGCGCAGAGAATCGTGGCGTAGGTGGAGGGGAGTGCGGGATCTCCCTCGACCTCGACCTCGCTCAGGAGGTGGAGATCTCCGCTCTTCGGCTCCTTGAAGGCGATTTCTGCTTTGGTGAAAAGCTCCAATCTCCCGGCAAACGGACTTCCCTGCTTGGTGGCACTCCTGACCGCGGTCTTCACCTTACCGTGGCCCTCGGTAAGCCAGACGACGACGAGGCTGTTTTCCGAGAAACGATACCGCCGCAAGAGAATGGCGTGGGTAACCTCCATGGAGTTCTAGTCGGAGTCCTGATCGCCGATCTCCGACTCCCGTGACTCGAGTCCCTGGATCAGGCACTCCTGCAGGAAAGCGTAGAAATTCACCCTGAGAAGGGCAATCCCGTGGAAGGTCGAGAGATCGGGAGAGGTCTTGTGAGCGAGCTCCTCCTCTCCGAGGCCATGCTCGGTGACAATGGCCAGACGCAGTGCGTTGAGCGTGGTGAGCCAGGCATCGACGTGATCAATCGGGATCTCCAGCGACCAGACGGGCAACTTCCCCCTACCTGGCTTCATTGTTCCGATGTCCTGCGCAACCTGCGAGCGATCCTCGTCGAAACGGCGACGCAGGTCGGGCTGCACGTGATCAGACCAATCAGTCAGGAGTTCCTCATCCGTTCCCGGCGGGGGAAGGAGGCGCGAGCTTCCTTCTGGATACTCCTCCCAGGGATCCTCCGCCACACTCTTGATCATTTCCGCAAGAAAGGGGTGGATCCTGCTGAAGAGAAGATTTCCCCGTTTGGAAATTTCAAAATTCATGGTGAGCCTTATGAGGAGATCAGTGGGAGGTCTTCTCAAGCGTGGCCAATAGGAGGGAGGAATGAAGCTGCTGGACGTACAGTTCGGCCTTCTCCCGACTACCGCTCCAGACGACAGATCTTCCCTTGGAGTGCACCTCCATCATGTGCAGCTCGGAACGCTCACGCGACCAACCGAAGACCCTCCTGAAGACCATGCTGACATAGCTCATCAGGTTCACGGGGTCGTTATGTACGACAACCATCCAAGGCAGATCGAGTGCTTCGGAGAGCTCCGTCTCGGGCGATTCTAGAAGATCAGGTTTTGCCATCATCTTCAGACCACGGAGACCGCGCCGAGGGAAGGCGCTTCCACATGTCCAAGGACCCCTCCGATCAGAAACTTGGAGACATCCCTGCCATCCAGTCCCGCCCCAGTCCCCTCCTGTAGGAGATAGGATCCCTCCATGACCCGTGGAGGGAGACTAAAAAGACCGGCTCGCAGGGCATGGATCACGGCAAGATGTCCGGGAGAATCACCCGAGAGGACCGTCGCGCGGTAGCGCTCCAGCAGACGATCGCCACGAGGAGGAAGAAGGCCACAGGTGAGGCGCTTTCCTTCGGTACGACTCTGGAGGGCTAAATGCTTTGGCATGAGCGACTCCAGACGGCAGTCAATCACGGCTATTTCCAAATTTCCCCCAAGCGAATATTCCCGCCGCACATCGATCATCGCTGGACGGATTACCTTGGCATAGAGGGAGGCATTCCAGTTCAGGATCGAGGAGGCCACTGCTCCTCGCAGAGAGAGCGTCACATCACCGAGAGCATCCAGGAAGGGATTGCAAAGTTCCGCCGCGCGAACAATCACCCCGAGATCACTCCCGGAGTCGACAAGCTCCTGCTGGATGGCGACATCGCTCATGCTGAAAATCCTAGCACGCCAAGCGAAGGGCTTCCTTCAAAATCTCTTCCTGACGAGCATGCATGATCACCCGCTCATTTTCAGTCAGATCGTCGTATCCCAGAAGGTGCAGCAGGCCGTGGATTGCGCAGAGGGCAACCTCGTAATCGGTAGGATGGTGAAACTTTTTTGCATTCGTCGCTGCAATAGGGACTCCGATCAGGATCTCCCCATGCTCGAAGGTGATCACGTCGGTCGGTGTCGGATCCTCAAGGAACTCTCCATGAACCTTTGTAATCGCAGCCTCACCGAGTAACGTAATCTCCACCTCAGGAGGAAGTTTCACCCCCTTCTTTCGCGGCTTCCCGACACACATGGGCAACGCAGCCACGGCAATCCGCCTGATCTTCGGCAGATCGACCTTCACGGAACGCTGGCGATTGGCCCAAAGGAGAGAAGGGAGCATTGGGGTAGGCATCTAAAGCCTCCTTAGGAGTTGAGGACGCCTGGCATACAAACCCCCACTAGTTCCGAGTCGGGATCATATTGGAGATAAGGTCCCAGCCATTTCTCCACCTCAGCAACGGGCATCCCTTTCCTCTTCGCATAATCCTCGATCTGGTCGCGGCCGAGCTTGCCGACGGCAAAGTAGCGGGACTCGGGGGCAGCAAAATAGAGGCCTGAAACGGAGCTGGCGGGATTCATTGCAAGGCTCTCAGTAAGGGTGATCCCGGTGTGCTTGGTGGCATCGAGCAGGCGGAAGAGTTCCCACTTCTCGGTATGGTCGGGTCCGGCGGGATAACCTGCGGCGGGGCGGATGCCACGGTACTTCTCCCGGATGAATTCCTCCTTGGTCAGGTTCTCCGTGAGGCCAAATCCCCAAAGATCCCGGACCTGCTTGTGCAGCCACTCGGCAGCAGCCTCGGCGAAGCGATCTCCGAGTGCCTTCACCAGCAGGGAGGTATAGTCGTCGTGATTCTTTTCGAAGGATTCGGCATAGGTGCCGACTTCGGGTCCAGCCGTGACAGCAAATCCACCGATGTAATCGATACGTCCGCAGTCGCGCGGGGCAATGAAATCGGCCAAGGAGTAATTGGGCTGGCCGGATGGTTTTTTGTTCTGCTGGCGCAACATCCGGAAGTTCCCCACGAGCGAAGATCGGTCCGTATCGGCATAGAGTTCGACATCATCCCCGACCCTATTGGCAGGCCAGAAACCACAGGCTCCGCGAACCCGGAACTTCTTCTCCTTCACGATCGTTTCCAGCACCTTGAGGGCATCTTGATGGAGTTCCGTGGCCTGAGCTCCGATTTCTGGATCCGAGAGGAGGCCGGGATACCGCCCCCTCATTTCCCAAGCGGCAAAGAAGGGAGACCAATCGAAGTACTCCACAAGCTCGGCAAGCGGAATGTCATCGTAAGTGATCACCCCGGTCTTCTGAGGCACGGCGATCTCTGCAGTGGCCCAGTCGATCGGAGTGACATTCTTGCGGGCGACCTCGAGAGAGAGAAGTTCGCCCTTGGCCCGTTTACCGGCATGCTCCTCACGAAGTCGCTTGTGATTGGCTTCCACCTGAAGGTGGTAGGTCTCCTTGCGATCTTCCGAGAGCAACTCGGCCGCCACTCCGACCACGCGGGAGGCATCGAGCACATGGATCACCGGATGGTCATACTCTCCGGCGATCTTCACCGCGGTGTGGGCTGGACTCGTCGTGGCTCCTCCGATCAGGAGGGGAATATCGAATTTTCCGCGCTTCATCTCGCGGGCGACATGGACCATCTCGTCAAGGGAGGGGGTGATGAGGCCGCTCAAACCGATGATGTCGACCTTATGCTCGCGGGCTGCAGCCAGGATCTTGTCGCATGGCACCATGACGCCAAGATCGACCACCTCGTAGCCATTGCAGGCAAGAACGACACCGACGATGTTCTTACCGATGTCATGGACATCCCCCTTGACTGTGGCCATGAGGATCTTCGAAGCGGATGAGGTGTCGGCTGCGGCGGCTTTCTCGGCCTCCATAAAGGGAGTGAGGTAAGCGACGGCCTTCTTCATCACGCGGGCGCTCTTGACCACTTGGGGGAGGAACATCTTCCCGGCACCGAAGAGATCACCCACCACGCGCATGCCATCCATGAGAGGGCCTTCAATGACTAGTAGTGGGCGTCCGAGCTTCTCCCGCGCCTCTTCCGTATCGGTATCGATAAAATCAACGATGCCTTTGATCAAAGCGTGCTGAAGGCGCTCCTCGACCGTTCCCGAGCGCCAAGCCTGTTCGGTCTTCTGTTCCTTGGCGGTTCCGTCCCCCGCAGATTTTAACCCCTCCGCAAAGTCCACCAGACGCTCCGTGGCATCCGGGCGGCGATTCAGCAGCACATCCTCAACCATCGTGAGGAGCTCCGGTTGGATCTCCTCGTAGACCTCGAGCATACCGGCATTCACGATCGCCATATCGAGGCCGGCCTTAATCGCATGGTAGAGGAAGGCCGAGTGCATCGCCTCACGGACGGGATTATTCCCACGGAAGGAGAATGAGATGTTACTTAGTCCCCCGCTCGTCTTGGCACCGGGGAGCGTTGCCTTGATCTCACGGACCGCCTCAATGAAGTCGACGGCATAGTTATTGTGATCCTCGATTCCGGTGGCAACCGTGAGGATATTGGGATCGAAGATGATGTCCTCAGGATCGAATCCGATCTTGTCCACGAGCAGTCGGTAGGCGCGGGTGCAGATCCGGACTTTATCCTCCTTGGTGGCCGCCTGCCCCTCCTCGTCGAACGCCATGACGATGACCGCCGCCCCATAGCGCTGGGCCAAGCGAGCCCGATTGAGAAAGGTCTCCTCGCCATCCTTGAGGCTGATCGAATTCAGCACACACTTGCCCTGGAGGCACTTCACCCCCTTCTCCAGCACCGACCACTTGGAGCTGTCGATCATGATCGGCACACGACTGATCTCGGGGTCGGCTGCTAGCAGATTCAGGAAGGTCACCATGACCTCTTCGCTGTCGAGCATCCCTTCGTCGACATTCACATCGAGGATATTGGCCCCGCTCTCGACCTGCTGACGCGCGACCGAGAGGGCCGTCTCGTAATCTCCGGCAATGATGAGCTTCGAGAAGCGGGGGGATCCGGTGACATTCGTCCTCTCGCCGACCAGCATGAAGGAGCTCCCCTTCTCAATGGTGAGCGCCTCAAGTCCGCTCAATCGAGTCGCCGGAGGAGGGTTTGATGGCTTCCGAGGAGGATGGAGACGCACCTCCTCGGCAATGGCCGCGATATGGGTAGGAGTGGATCCGCAGCAACCGCCAACCACATTCAGCCACCCCTGGGAGGCAAACTCCCCCACAAGCGCTGCCATCTCGGAAGCGGACTGGTCGTAACCGCCGAAAGCATTCGGCAGTCCCGCGTTCGGGTAGCAGCTGATGAAGCTGTCGGAGATCTTGGAAAGCTCCTCGATGTAGGGCCTCATCTCGGAGGCACCCAACGCGCAATTTATGCCTACGGCCAGGGGCTTGCAATGGCGCACGGAATTCCAGAAAGCCTCGACGGTCTGCCCGGAGAGGGTACGTCCCGAGGCATCAGTAATGGTGACCGATAGAATAATCGGCCAGCGCATCCCCCTTTTCTCAAAGACCTCCTCGCAGGCAAAGATCGCCGCCTTGAGGTTCAGCGTGTCAAAGACCGTCTCGAGCAGGAGTAGATCAACGCCGCCATCGAGGAGGGCCTGGATCTGCTCGCCGTAGGATACCACGAGACTGTCGAAGGTCACGGCGCGGTAACCGGGGTTATTTACGTCCGGCGACATCGAGGCCGTACGGTTGGTCGGGCCCACCGATCCGGCCACAAAGACGCGGCGATCCGGATGGGCGGTCATGTATTCCTCGGCGGCCTCCCGGGCGACCTTGGCACCGGCGAGGTTGATCTCGCGCACGGCCTTCTCAAGACCGTAGTCAGCCTGTGAAATCGTGGTGGTGCTGAAGGTGTTAGTCTCCACGATATCACTCCCCGCTTCGAAGTAGGCGCGATGGATGCCCCTGATCACATCGGGACGCGTGATCGAGAGGAGGTCATTATTCCCCTTCAGGTCGTGGCCATGATCCTTGAATCGATCGCCGCGGAAGTCAGCCTCAGTGAGCGGATGCTGCTGGATCATCGTCCCCATCGCACCGTCAAGAAGGGCAATGCGTCGGGTAAAAAGCTCGCGAAGGTGAGCTTCGGATGCATGAAAGGGGAGCGTGGTGGGCATGGTGATCAGGGATTGGAGAGTGGTTCGGGGCGTGTTATGTTCCGAAGATGGTACCTAGGAAAACAAGGTCGGGAATCGCTCATGTCAGTGTGAGGCTTCCGAAAAGTTATGCCCCGGAAAGTTCCCGACGCTACCCCCTGCTTCTTGTGCTTGGTGAACTCCAAGCGAAGCCATGGACGGATTCCCTGCATGCCGAGGGGGTCCTCCCTGAGATGATCGTGGCGACCGCCCCGATCTCGGCGGAGGGAGGTGCTGAGTTCGCTCCTGCGGCCCTGCTTGCGAATCTTGCCGAGGTATACCGTATCCTGGAAGCACCCGAAGGAAGATGGATCTGCGGCGCGGGCCATGACGGCATCTCCGCCATGAGGGCCGTGCTGGACCCTCCCGATCTTTTCGGATGCGGAGCCTGTCTTTCCGGCTCCTTCGAGGGAGCGGAGGGGGAGCCGCCCCTTCAATCCACGATCCTGAGGGATCTGGAGGAGAGAAGGTCCCTTACGAAAGGGCGCCGACTTTACTTCGATTATGGAACTCTGGGACTCGACGAGTGCTACGAACCGTACCACCGCGATCTCGGCGCTATCCTCCGTGGCAAGGGATGGGGTGATGGGAGCGAGTTCACCATCCAACGAGTTCAGGGCGGATCCCATGATATCGTTTCCTGGCAGGCACGCTTGGGCGTTGCTCTTCAATGGCTCGCTGCTCGGTAACATTTTAGGCAGCAACTTTTTCTTGAGAGGCCTTTGCTGAGAGAGTTTTCTCCAAGAGCACAAAGAGTGCTGCAAAGAGCAGATCCCCGGTCAGGCTGTTTCGTAAGAAGGTCCAGGTGGGAGGAAATCCGGGGAGGCCCGTGGTCATAGACTGAATCCATCCGGCAGGCGTCTGCGTGTAGGCCGTTAAGCCGAGCCAACTGCCGGTATTGGTCACCACGTAAAAGATCACGGAGGCGGCAAATGTTCCGCACAGAATCTGCCAGAGTCCGACCTGTCGGGAGCGAAGGGACCAACCGATCGCCACGGCAATAAGATAGCAGGGGAGAGTCCAGAGAAGTTGGGAGAAGTTCATTGCCGCGCCATCATGGAGACTCAGCAGGACATCGGAAATAAGGAGAGAGCTGACTGGCAGAGCGAGGCCCAGCCATCCCGGAATGAAGACCGCGCCGCAAAGCGCCGCCGCCATGAGCGGGGAAAAGTTCGGCAAGGTCTCCGGTGCCAAGTCCGCGCGGATTACGCGGAAAAAGATACCGAAACCCATCATGAGAATCGCCACGGCAAGAGCGGGAGAAGAGTTCTTCAGAGGAGTGAGAAATGATAGGGATTTATTAGGACTCATAAAGTGACTGGAGTTAATTCGGGACAAGAAGTGAGGGATCAATCCGTCCGATGTTGGCATTAGGCATGCGCTGGTCAAGCGTTCCGGGCATCATCTTGAGATATCCTGCAGATCCATCCGCAAAGCCGACCATGGCGCTCCCTCCGATCCGAAAATGAACGGTCTTTTCATAGGTATCGAAGTAGTAGAATTCCTCCACCATGGGGTGAGATCCGGAGGCCGGAGACTGAAAGGTATTCACCTGTGCACACGTCGCAAAGACGGGAACCCTCCCTGGATTCTTGAGAGCAAGGCTCCCCTTTCCCTGCACGAGCAGGTTGTATCCATAGGCAAAGTGGGTGTTGCCATACTTGGGCTTGAAGACATCCCCTTGGCGACAGAAGGAGGGGTCCCTGATCATTCCACCGGACGCCGCGATGTAGGGTCCGAGCGGCCCCCTGTTCAGATCAAGCCAACGTCCACCTTCCGCAGCACCCAAGCTATCACTGGACTCGAATCCAAACCACCACTGCACCCCCCCATCCGTCACGCTCCGATACGGCCAGTACGTCATGTTATTTTCCATGAGGTAGGACTGTGCAGCGGCATTGAGTTGGGCGATGACATGAGCGCTTGTGGCATCCGTGGCCGAGGCCATCACGCTGCGACTTGCGGGCACGGCAATCATCAGGAGAACAATGATCATGAAGAGAGAAACCATCACCTCGATCATAGTAAAGGCCTGCGTGCCTACGCCCTGCCGCCCCCCCTTTCTGCAAAGATAAACACTCATGGCATCATCACTGGGAGATCACTTGCCGAAACTTCTGATCGGGGCTATCAGAAAGCGGGTGCTGACTTGGGAGGCTGGGTAAAAATTTGAAGTGCCTCCTTGGGAAGCAGTCATGGTGACAAGCCCTGTGCCGAGCATCGTGATCGTATTGCCTGAAATGCTCACACGGTTCGATGGACTTGCAGTCACGATCACGGGAAGGCCTGAAGTGGAGGCTGGAAGGGAAATGGTAAAGGGCGTGCTGCTCAAGACCCGGCTTGATATCGGGGCAAAGGGCCTGATCGTCTGAAAGCTCCTCTTGATCACAAAGCTTGTAGTGACAGGTGCCGCGGGAGAGAAGTTTGCGTTGCCAACTTGGGATGCGGTCAAGGTGACCGTGCCAACACCCAACATCGTGATCTTGCTATTGCTAAGGCTGACGAGCCCGGGAGGAGAAGTCTCGATGGTTACAGGAAGGCCTGAGCTGGCGACAGGACATTGGAAACCAAACGGGGTGATACTGAAGGCCCGGTTGGCGACCGGGTAAAACGGGCTGAGGGTTTGGGTTAGAGGTACAATTGGAGGGGGCACGGCGGAGAGAGGAGCTGCCCCGGAATATGTTCCAAAGGTCACGGGCTGATTACTTCCCGTCGTATCGAGATAATAATGTGTGTCACTGGATGCCCCAGTGAATGAAAAAGGGCTGATGGTCCAGGCGTCGTAGGATCCATTGGTGAGCCAACGCGTGTCCGAAGTGTTTGGTGAAACAATCCAATTGATCGTTGGGACATTGAAGGTGAAAGCGGTATTACCCCCATAAGGCTCGTACTCGCTCCCCCCCTTGATCCAATAAGTCCAGACGGGCGAGGTGAGAGGGTTCACGACTGGGGAAGAGGCAATTCCTATGGAGAAGCTGGTCGTGAGGCCGTAGGCACCCGTTGCGTTGGTGAGGGCTGTAGCCGATCCTTTGGTGGCAGCCACCACGGCATTGAGCAGATCCGTCCCACTCCATTTGGTCCCAGTCGCCGGATTAGTCGCTCCACTGTAGTGCCAAGCGTAAATAATAGGATTCGCACTCAAGCTCGTCTCATCAAAAACCAGGTAGGAAACATTTGCTCCCGTGCCACCTACATCATAAAAAACGGGAGAATTGGTGTTCACGGCGGCCTCTGCCATACCCAAGAGTTCGACCATTCCGATCAGGAAAAGAAGAAGGAATTTGTGATTTATAATCATCGTATGCAAATATGATGATATGTTTTAAATCGGTCAATGCCATTTGGTGAAACCCCTCTAAAACAGCTTACGGAACCTCTGTGAGTTGCCTGTTTGGCTTGCTGATGATCTCGATCGGTTTGAGCACCTCAGCCTTCACTTTCACAATTCCATCTCCGATCATGTCGATTTTTCGGGCAGCCACCACGCTCAGGTCAAGAATCCGCCCTTTGGCGTAGGGTCCCCTGTTGTTAATCCGGACGATCACGCTTTTTCCGTTCTTCAGATTGGTCACTCGCACTACGGAGTTAAATGGGAGTCTCTTGTGAGCCGCCGTGCAGTCGGTGGCGCGGTAGTGCTCCCCGTTGGCCGTTAATCTTCCGATCCAGCGCCCTCCATAATAGGAAGCCTTTCCGAACTCGGTGGAAATCGGCTTGGAATCATAGAGTTCAAGCCCAGGAGAATGAGGATCGATCGAGGCACATCCACTCAACAGAAACATGCAGCAGAGAGCTGCTACAAACAACGCACGGCAAAAGGCGAGAAAGGAAACAGGCGCGGGGGAAGTGCGCATTGCCAGTATCAAGCCAAAGGAAAAGCTTTCGGGCAAGCCCCCATCATTGGTTTATTCGCTGTACCTCTTGAAGATGAAGCTAAAGATTACCTGATATCACTAGCACTAGTCCCTAAGCCCTTAGCCCTAGGCACCTCCGAACTCTTACCATCCGCCGGATGACGTCGCTTGCATGAATCCTCATTCTCACACCACTCCGCTCGAACAACTGCAGGACGCAATACATTTCCTGGGACGCTTCGTCACACGGCCCGGCAGCATAGGATCGATCTGGCCCAGCTCCCGCCAACTCGGTGAGGCGATGATCGAGAATGTCCCCATGAATCCCGGTGATGTCGTGGTGGAGTATGGTCCGGGCACAGGATCTTTCACTCGGGTGCTCAGGGAACGGATGCCCTCCGGCGTCGAATATCTCGGTATCGAGCACGATCAGGAACTCCATAGGAACCTTGTAAAACGCTTCCCAGGGATGCGTTTCCATCACGGATCCGCTGAAGAGACCCCTGCAATTCTCACACATCACCGCCTGCGCCCAGCTAGATTAGTGGTTTCAGGACTCCCTTTTGCCAATATGCCGGCCGACCTTCAGGGGAAAATTCTTAGATCCACACACGAGGCGCTGCACCATGACGGGATCTTCCGCACCTTCACCTACCTACTCTCAACCCTGAGTCCTAGGACGAAACATTTCCGCCGTCTTGTCAGTGAACATTTTCATCACCACCACGGTGGAAAAACCGTTATTAATAATTTCCCCCCGGCAAAAGTGCTGAGCTATTCCAAGTCGAGTGGGCAGAATTAGAGATCTAAAATGGCCCATTAGAAAATGGCTGCCTCGCATGGATTCGAACCATGACAAGCAGATCCAGAATCTGCTGTGCTACCGTTACACCACAAGGCAGTGGTAAAAACCGCGGTTGAGCAAAATGCCGAAGAACGGCCAGATGTTCAAGTCTTTGCTACCAAACTCTCTACTCAGGCCGTGGGCACTGACTTCGTGGTCGTGATTTGAACAGGCTCCGACTTACCCCCGAATTTGGGGTAAACGTAGCGCGCGGCGGCAGTGTTGGCACGCGTCATCCCAATGACCGAATCAAGCCCGCGCTCTTTGAGCATCGAGAGGGATGCATGCAGCAGATGCTTCCCGATTCCCCGGTTGCGATACTCCATGATGACGGAAGGTCCACAGACCAACTGATTCTGGGCTAAGGGATCCGCTTCAAGGATGGAAGCGGCAATGAGCCTGTTTCCCTTGGGAGCAACGAGACAGAGGGGTTCCTCTGCGTTGAAAAGACGATGAATCGCCTGCTTCAGATACTCCTCGGCAAGGGCCAGCGAATCGTTCCAACCAGAATCCATCGAGAGGGAGAGCATGATAACCTTGAGGACTTCTTCACCCTCCTCACGGGTCGCAGGTCGGATCAGGGGAGCCATGGGGCCGGGTTGGAATGATGGGACTTGCGCGGTCTCCCAAGAAAAGCTTACCCAAGGCGGGGTGAATAATCCGCGGGCAACTCCGAACGGACGGTTTCCGGGAGTGTTTGCAGTGGCAGCAGTCGCTAGGTTGAAAGGCATTGGAAAGGTGTCTTCGAATTGCCGGAGCATTCCGAGGGGTGTGAAATGAGCCGAAATAAATCGGGAGGTCAACGGATTTTATGAAAAGTCCGAAGATCAAATATGTTCTTTTCCCAAATCGTGTTTGAACGCGCGGGAGGAAAATGGGAAGTTACACTCTTACACCGGTCTCACTTCAACTCAACTCACCCATTGTCCGAATCATATCGTCCCAAACATGAATGCGGCGTTTTTGCCGTCTATGGCCACAAGGACGCGGCCCTACTGACCTATTACGGACTCTTTGCACTGCAACACCGGGGACAGGAAAGTGCCGGCATCGCGAGCAGCAGCGGAGAAAGCGGATCCTTCAACCTGCACAAGGGGATGGGATTGGTCTCGCAGATCTTCGCACCTGAGAATCTGGAATCCCTCACCGGCACCCGCGCTATCGGACATGTGCGCTACTCGACCACAGGATCGAGCACCCTCCTGAATTCACAACCCCTCGTCGTCGACACGGCCCGCGGCCAGATCGGGGTCGCCCACAACGGCAACCTAGTGAATGCCGCAGCGCTCCGTGCTGAACTTGAAATGAAGGGCTCCATCTTCCAGACAACCGTCGACAGCGAGATCATCCTGCACCTCCTCGCCCAGCCCGATGGATCATTGGGAGGACCGATCGGATCATTCCGAAAACTTGAGGGTGCCTTCTCCCTTGTGGTGATGGGTGAGAAGGAAATCATCGGGGTGCGCGACCCATGCGGCCTGCGCCCCCTCTCTCTCGGCAAACTTGATGGTGGATGGGTTCTCTCCTCGGAAACTTGTGCCTTCGATCTGATCGGCGCCACCTTTGTGCGGGATATCGAACCTGGTGAGGTGGTCGTGATCAATGAGCAGGGAATCCGTTCCGAGTTCCCCTTTACGCAGTCGCGTGAGGCGTTCTGTATTTTCGAGTATGTTTACTTCTCACGGCCCGACAGCCGTTTGCGCGGAGTAACTGTCAGCAAGGCCCGCGTCAATATGGGACGCGAGCTTGCACGTCTCCACCCGGTCGAGGCGGATGTGGTGATTCCCGTGCCCGATTCCGGAATCTATGCGGCGCTTGGCTTGGCCGAGGAGTTGGGCATTCCGTATGATCCAGCCTTCGTTAGAAACCATTACATCGGCAGAACATTCATCCAACCGACTCAACTCATCCGGGATTTCAATGTTCGCGTGAAGCTGAACCTGATCGGGGAAGCAGTGAAGGGGAAGCGTGTCGTTGTCGTGGATGATTCCGTTGTGCGCGGCACCACAGCCAAGGCGCGCGTGGTCAACCTGCGTGAAGCAGGCGCCAAAGAGGTTCACCTGCGTATCAGTTGTCCTCCACACAAACATGCCTGCTACTACGGCATCGACTTTCCAGATCCCGAAAAGCTCATCGCCAACCAGTACACCCATCAGGAAATCTGCGATTATCTCGGCGCAGATAGCATCGGGTACCTTGATGTCGACGGGATGGTTCGGGCAACCGGACTTGAGAAAAACTCGTTCTGCATGGCCTGCTTCACCGGAGAGTATCCCGTTCCCTTCGATACAGCCTTTGATAAACTGATCATGGAGCGACGCAAGGAAAGCGCCCAACTCCTTCCGGATCAGAGCACCCAACCTCCCCTTTTCTCCCCTCGCTCCTGAGGCCCAATTTCACCAACACATCACTATTAAGAACGCGAAAGCGATCATCCTGAAATGAGCACCCGTAACACGATTTCTTCCAAGAAAACTGAACCGAAGGCAATGAAGACTGCAAAGCAAAGCTCTTACGCAAAAGCCGGAGTTGATGTCGCTCTCGGCAACCGGGTCAAATCAGGTATCGGTGCTCTCGTTCGACCTACTCACGGAGCCGAAGTACTGGGAGGCATCGGTGGTTTCGGGGGCCTCTTCCGTCCGGATTTCAAAAAGCGCGGGGTCAAGGATCCAGTACTGGTTGCAAGCGTCGATGGTGTCGGAACCAAGCTGAAGATCGCCTTTGCCACGGATCGCCATGACACGATCGGGGCAGATCTGGTCAACCACTGTGTCAATGACATCGCCGTGACGGGAGCCCGCCCCTTGTTTTTCCTCGATTACATCGCTGCGGCAAAATTGGATCCGGACGTTCTCAAGCAGATCATCTCGGGACTGGCGCGCGCCTGCAAGGAGGCGGGGTGCGCCCTGATCGGGGGCGAAACGGCACAGATGCCCGGACTTTACGGCAAGGGTGAGTACGACCTGGCCGGCTCCATCACGGGACTGGTGGAGCGCAAGGACCTTCTGGATGGAAGCCGCGTCAAGGTCGGAGACGCACTGATAGGACTTCCCTCCAACGGACTTCACACCAACGGATACTCGCTAGCCCGCAAGGTACTCTTCGATCTCCTCGGACTGAAGCTTACCGATCGCCCGGCTGGATTGGGCACCACGATTGCCGCAGAACTGCTCAAGGTTCACCGCAGTTACCTGCCCGCCTTTGAAAAGCTGCGAGCCATGAAAGGGAATCCCCTGCATGCTGCTGCCCATATCACCGGCGGGGGGCTCATCGACAACCTCCCAAGGATCCTCCCCAAGGGTTGCGACGCGGTGATCGATCCGCGTTCCTGGAAAGTGCCGGCCATCTTCGGGATCATCGGTCGCGGAGGGAATGTCGATCCGCTCGAAATGTATCAGGTCTTCAATATGGGAATCGGCATGGTTCTCGTTGTGCCTGGTAAGGATGGAAAGCGGATCGCCAAGAGCCTTGGCGGCAAGATCATCGGAGGCATCTCCAAAGGAAGCGGCGTGGTGCGCTTCATTCCGGAACCCGGAAAATAAAGTTTCGCAAACAAGGACTCCCCCTCACGCGTTGGAATGATCGATCCCTCCCAGAATCCACCACCCGGAAGGAAGGCGCTCGGCGTGGGATTGGGGGCAGGACTTCTCGGGGCGGTTGCACTGGCCCTGCGGTATGGATGGCGCAACACATTGAGGGGGATCATCCCGGATGCTATTTCACCCGCAGTCTTCGCCACCCGCGTGGCGGATACCTCCGTCGGTGAGATCGTTTATCACACGGCCGATAGCCAGACACCGGGAACTCCGCTTCTGTTCCTTCACGGAGTCTTTCCGGGAGCCTCATCCTTCGAGTGGTCCAAGATCTATCCCAGGTTTGCCGAATCCTGGCGTGTCTTGGTCCCCGACATGATCGGGTTCGGAGAGTCACAGCGCCCGAATCCCGCCGCGACGGCCGAAGAACAGGTGCGCTCGCTGGCGGAATTTCTGGATCATACCGCACCGCGGGAAGCAGCCGTGATCGTCGCTTCGGGACTCACTGCGAACATTGCCCTTCTCTTTGCTTCACGCCATCCGGAAAAAACCATCAAACTCATCCTCTGGATGCCCGACGTGGCCCTCGGTAAGGCAAACCCATCAAGGGGTTGGCACCGGCTTGCTTGGTTTCCTCGGATGGCGCGCCTAGTCTTCCGCTATCAACTCTCAACGGAGTCATTCCTCCGCGCCTGGTTGCTCCGTTCAGGATTCACGATTGAGGGCAACGGGCTAGAGGAATCCCTTGCTGTCATCTGTTCGACGGCGCAGCAGTACGGCTCCGAATACGCCTTCCTCTCACAGTCCTCAAAGGCATATTGGAGAAGTCTCCGCACCGGGTTGCGTAATCTCTCCTCGCCCGTTTCCATCCTACTGGCGATCGGATCTGACAAGGACTCCTCCGCGGCGATCAATGATCTGCGCCCACTCCTGAAGCGCTTCGGCATTGTTGACGTGGCGGCACAAGGACCGCTGGCCCCCCTTGCGGAACCGGAGATAATCACCTCGGCTATCGAGCGTGAACTTTTACCTCCGTCGGAAGAGACGCCATAAAAGGATTGCACCCCTTGGAGCCTCCGTCACACATTCAAACAAATCCGTGAACGTCTCAGACCTTAGAGAAATCCTCCAGTATGTACCTCGCTTCCGCGAGCGTATCTTCGTCATTGCGGTAGATGGAACGGTGGCGGCATCGGCGAACTTTCCAAACATCCTTCTGGACCTTGCGGTCCTGCGTTCACTGAGCATCCGTGTGGTGCTTGTCCACGGGGCAAGCCACCAGATCGAGGAGTTGGCAACCAAGCGCGGCATCAAGGTCACCAACAGTGATGGAACGGGCATCACCAACGAGACGACTCTTGAACTCGCGATCGATGCCGCCATCAGACTTACCAATAGCATCATGGAGGGCCTCTCAGCCGTTGACCTGAGAGCCGCCTACGCGAATGCCATCATTGCGCACCCTGCAGGTATCCTCGGTGGTACCGATCAACTCTTTACGGGGCGTGTCGAGCGTGTCGACAACCACGCCCTTGAACTCCTTCTGAAGGAGGGGATCATCCCGGTCATCCCCCCCCTGGGCTTCGATGGAGAGGGCCGGACCTACCGGGTCAATTCGGATGGGATCGCCCTTGAGGTCGCGGAATCCTTGCACGCTGCGAAAATCATTTTTCTCGGTGCCGACGAGGTGGTCGGAGGAACACACCCACTGCCACGCCAACTCTCGATCGACGAATCGGATGAAATGGTCAGGAAACTGAGGATCTCGGGCGCCAATGCCGGCCTCATCTCGAAACTGGAGTGTTCCTCACGCGCCTGTCGGGGCGGTGTTCCTCGCGCCCATCTGTTGGATGGCCGCATCAATGAGGCCCTGCTCACTGAAATCTTCAGCCACGAAGGCTCCGGCACCATGATCTACTCGAACGAGTATCAGCAGATCCGGCGCATCTTCAAAAAGGATGTCCGCTCGGTCATGGCCCTGATCCGCCAGTCCGTGGAGGATGAGGAAATCACCCGGAGGACGAGAGCCGACATCCTTGATCGGATTGAGGATTACTGGATCCTTGAAATCGACCGCACCCCCATCGCCTGCGTGGCGCTTCATACCCACCCGGACCAATCCCTTGCCGAAATGGCCTGCCTCTACGTGAGCAAGGCTCATGAAAACAAGGGGTTCGGTCGCAAGCTCATGGCATTTGCTGAGAACCTGGCCAAGGAAAAGGGCATGGAGAGGATCTACGCCCTGTCCACCCGCGCCGTCAATTACCTCCAGCAAAAAGGAGGCTTTGTCGAGACGGATGCCGAACTGCTTCCCGATGAGAGACGTTCTCGTTACGAGGGAAGCCGAAGGAACTCTAAAATCCTCATCAAAGAACTCCGCTCGCGGAATTCCTGATTCCGGATTGCAAGGCTTGATGCCTCTTACCATGCCCCTTGCCAATGGGTTTCTGAACGGGTTCGGGGTCGATGCCCTGGTAATCGCAGTCTATTTCACCGGCATCTGCGCCATTGGCATCCGTGCAGGAAGGGGAAGCACGACGCTCAAAGAATTCGCCCTTGGGGGTCGATCGATCCCTTGGTGGGCGGTGCTGGCCTCCATCATTGCCGCGGAAACAAGCGCGGCCACTTTCCTGGGAACACCAGCAGAGGGTTTCAAGACGCGCGCTTTTTTTTACGGTCAACTGGCGATCGGAACTGTCATCGCCCGCGTGGTGATCGCCTTCACCTTCATCGGCCCCTATTACCGGTATGGAGTCAACAGCATCTATGAGTTCCTGATGGTCCGCTTCGGACCGCGTACGAAAAACGCTGCCAGCGGGATTTTCCTTTTCACCCGCGTACTCGGCATCGGGGTGAGGCTCTATCTTGGCGGCCTGATCCTGGTAGTTCTGTGGCGTTACCTGTTTCCCGGTGTATCCGTGACGCTGGGCAACTACTTCTGGGGCATTCTGCTCGTGACCCTTATCACGACAGCCTACACGATGGTCGGAGGAATCAAGGCCGTCGTCTGGACAGACCTGATCCAGGCAGCGCTCATGCTCGGATCGGTCTGCTTCGTCCTTTGGTTTCTGATTCATCACCTCGGGGGCATTCGCTCGACGGGCAGGGCGCTGGGGGGATGGAGCCAACTTCACTGGATCCAGGTAGGTTGGGATCGTTCCCTGCCATTCGCTCCAGCCCTTGCTGCGATGCTCTCAGAACCTTACACAATCTTTGCAGCGGTGATTGGATCCACGTTCTTCACCATGGCGACACACGGCACCGATCAGGACATGGTCCAGAGGTTACTGACCGCACCAAATCCTCAAAAATCCCGCCTCTCGCTGATCCTCAGCGGGTTTGCCGACATTCCGATCGCGGTTGCTTTCCTGGGCGTAGGCGTTCTTCTCTATTTGTATTATACGGGCCCGGGAGGAGGAGTCCCCGACATTCCTGATAACGAGATTTTCGCCCATTTCATTGTCCACGATCTACCAACCGGCCTCAGAGGGCTGATCATCGCGGGGGTTTTTGCCACGATGATGGGCTCCACCTCGGCGGCGCTCAACGCCTTGGCAACCAGTTTCACCTCCGACTTTTATCTTCCCTACATAAACCCGGGCGCAGACGAGCGGGCCTCGGTGCGTGCGGCGAGAGTTGCTACTTTGGTCTTCGGGTTACTGATGGTTCTTGTTGGGACTGCAGCCGCCTATTCCGTCCTCAAAGATCCAAGGCTCACAATCATCCCGCTGGCCATCGGTGTCCTGGGATATACCTACGGAGCATTGCTCGGCATTTTTCTGCTCGGAATGCTCACCAGTACTAGAGGGTCGGACCGAACGAATGTCCCGGCTATGTGCGGGGGCATCATCGCCGTCTTCTTCTTGGGCAAGGTCCATCTTCCAGGGTTGGTCGATTTCGGGCGCTGGATGCCCTCCTGGTGGCCCGTTATCGCCTGGCCCTGGTATGTGTTGATCGGTTGCGCCGTGACCATTGTCCTTGCTGCTCCCTTTCACACCGTGGAGGGCGTCAAGGGTTTTCGAGATAGATCAAAAAATTTAAATAATCTTTTCGGGGTTTTTTCTTGAGGGTGGATGGGTGCGGTTTTTAATGTGTAACTCCCCAATCAATTTTCTTACGCCTTGAACATCCCTCTCAGACATCAATCCGGGCTTCCGTCAGTCCCGAAGCAGGAAACGAAGTCCCAACTCTGGGATCAACTAGCCGAAGTCATCAGAGGGCGTGTCAGCCCCGATAGCTTCGACCGCTGGTTCAGCGGAGTTTCCCTTCTTTCTGTTACTCCGGAGGAAGTCACCCTGGGAGTCCCGAACCCGATCCATCAGTTTTTCATCGAAAGCAATTATTCAACGCTTCTCTCTTCGGCGCTTGTGGAGGCCTTTGGATCTCCTCGAAGACTGGTTCTCGATTCTATTCAGGAGACCCATTCCCTAGTGGAAGGGAACGACGGGGCCGAAAGTATCGGGAGGTTGCCCGAAGAGATGCCGGGAGTTACTCAACCTGGATTAAAACCGCAGGCGTCAACCAACAAACCCGCTGCGGCTTCAGCGACTCCCACCGGGATGAATCCCTCCTATACTTTTGAAAGTTTTATCGTGGGAGCTAACAATCAGTTTGCCCATGCGGCCTCTAAGGCCGTCGCGAACTCCCCGGCGCGTACCTACAACCCTCTCTTTATCTACGGAGGAAGCGGATTAGGCAAAACCCACCTTCTCCAGTCGATCGGTCATCAGATCCTTGCCCAGAAAAAGGGGGCACGCGTGGTTTACCTGCGAAGTGAGCAGTTTACCAACGAATTTATTGATGCCATCCAGAAGAACGCCTTGGTTGCTTTCCGCAAGCGCTATCGTCAGGCCGACATCCTGATGATCGACGATATTCAGTTCTTTGCGGGAAAAGAGCGCTCTCAGGAGGAGTTTTTCCATACATTTGGGGCCCTTCACGATGGCAACAAGCAGATCATTCTCTCAAGCGATCGCCCCGCCAGTGAAATTTCCAACTTGGAACAGCGTCTTGTCTCCCGCTTTGAGTGGGGCATGACCGCCGAAATCCAACCGCCAGATATGGAAACCCGTATCGCGATCCTTCAAGGGAAGGCGTCGCGCATGCACATTGAGATCGAGCAGTGGGTTCTGGAATTCCTGGCGGACAAGATCCGCAGTGACATCCGGCGTCTGGAGGGTGCCCTCATGCGTGTGGCCGCCTACAAATCCCTCAGCGGCCACGCCCTCACCAACGATGCTCTGGAGCATCTCCTGCGCGATGTTCTTCAGGAGCAGGCCCGCAAGGCCGTGACCATCGAACAGATCCAGAAAAAAGTGGCCGAACATTTTGATATCCGACTTGCCGATATGACCAGCAAAAGGAGGCCGACCAGCATCGCCTACCCTAGGCAGATCGCCATGTACCTTTCCCGGGAAATGACCCCTTCCACCTTGGTCGAAATCGGGGACGCCTTCGGTGGGAAGGATCACGGAACGGTGATTCATGCCTGCAAGCTGATCAAATCGCGCATCGAGGAGGACCCAAAGGCCCGACATCTGGTGCGTCTGCTCGACCAGCAACTCCAGCGGTAGTGGTACAAGGCGGAATTTCGGCAGCGGTGCCGTCAGAATCGCTTTGACACGGGAGGCCCCCGAATCTATCCACATAGTTCATCTTCTGCATTCAGCAGCACACTCCTTATCCATGAAATTCACGGTCACCAAACAGGCGCTTCTAGACGGCCTCCAGCGCATTCAAAACATCGTCTCCAGCAGAGTCACTCTGCCTGTTCTTTCGAATGTCCTTCTGGAAACTACGGAAACGGGCCTTCAACTCACGGCCACCGACCTTGAAGTAAGCGTACGGACTGAAACTGCTGCTACTGTCGAAAAGACGGGATCCACAACTCTGCCGGCCAAGCGTCTCCTGTCGATCATCCGCGAACTGCCAGCCGAGGAGATCCAGTTTGAAACGGATTCCAAGAATATCACCTCGATCCGTAGCGGCCCCAGCTTCTTCAAAGTGTTCGGGCTATCCAAAGACGAATATCCCGCTTTCCCCTCGCTTGAAGAAAAACGTGGCTTCTCCATGAAGCAGAGCGAACTGAGGGAGGGGCTGAAAAAAACTTCCTACGCAATCTCCCTCGACGAGACTAGGTATGTCCTCAATGGCATCCTTTTCTCCTTCCGTGATGGTCATCTGACGTTGGTGGCCACCGATGGACGCCGCCTTGCCCTCTGCGATGCCGAGTTGGGAGAGATCAAGTATCCGGCCGGTCACGAGCGCGATTTCATTGTCCCGACGAAAGCCATCAGTGAACTCCAGAGACTTCTTGTCGATGACCGCGAAGTCCGCCTTCATGTGGGGGATAATCTCGTGGCTTTCGATCTAGGAACCACTGTTTTGGCCACAAAGCTTGTCGATGGGACCTACCCGAACTACCGGCAGGTCATTCCCGGCGAGGCGAAGGAAAGGGTCTCCCTTGAGCGGGAAATGCTCCTCCAGTCCGTTCGCCGCGTCTCCCTGCTGAGCAGCGACAAGAGTGGCTCCGTGCGCCTCAACTTCACGAAAAACAATCTCGATATCACATCGAACACGCCGGAAGTCGGCGAGGCCAAGGAGTCCATTGCCGTGCAATACAAGGGACGTGATCTTTCCATCGCCTTCAATCCCGAGTTCGTGATCGATCCTCTTCGCAACTTGAGCGACGATACCATCGCCTTTGAGCTGATTGATGAAATGAGCCCAGGCGTGATCAAGATCAATTCGGCACAGCGTTTCCTTTATGTGCTAATGCCAATGCGCGTCTCGGTCTGATCACTCGTTGTCCCGAGGATTATACCGCCACAATTCCCGTTTCCGGGAAAAATTCGCGCATGAAGAGATCACTCCTGCTTCCTTTCCTCCTGGTTCTTCTCCTCTCGGGTTGCGAGGCGCCCCTTGTTCTCCAGACTACTCAGGATCGGGAATCCATTGCAGCCACCATCAAGGGGGAGCATCCCGGGGATTACTTCATCGGCCGTAGATTCTATAAAGTGGATTACAAGATGTGGGGATGGGTCAAGAGCCCCGGCGAGACGTGGAAACAGTCGCGACTCGTGATGTTCAACGAGCAGAAAAAGCTGGCTCCCGACAGGGAGCACAATGCCGTTGGAACGGATAACAATTACGAATACCGCCTTGCCGGCCGCTTCTCAGGTGAGAAGGTCTACGAACCGGCAAGCGATACGTTCTACCCCGAGTTTGTCCTGACCTCAGCTACCGTCATCTCCACCAATCCCCCCCTGATTTTTCCAGACAAACGCTGGATAGATCCCGCCATTCGCTTGCTTAATCCACCCCAATACTGAAAATATGAACATGATGAATTCCACTGAAAAAAACCTTTTTGATCTTTCCGGAAAAATTGCCGTCGTTATCGGCGCAACAGGCGTTCTTGGCGGTGCCCTTGCAGAGGGATTGGCTGCCGCTGGTGCCACTGTTGCTGTCACGGGCAGGAATGCTGAGCGGGGGGATGCCTGCGTTAAAAGGATCGCCGAAGCTGGCGGGAAGGCTTCATTTTTCAATGCGGACGCCACCTCCATGGAGAGCGTTACCAAGGCTGCCTCGGAGATCGAGGCGACTCTTGGTGCTCCGACCATCCTTGTGAATGCTGCGGGCGGTAATGACCCCAGCGTGACAGTCACCCCGGACCACCCCTTCGAGCAGATCAAGACCTCGGACTGGCAGGCCAGCTTTGACCTCAATCTTGTCGGAGGAGCCCTGATTCCCTGCCAAGTCTTCGGCCCCCGGATGGCGCAGCGTGGCAGCGCCAGTATCATCAATATTGCAAGCGTCTCCGCCCACCTTCCCCTCTCCCGCGTCGTGGCCTACTCTGCCGCCAAGGCCGCTGTTCTGAACCTGACCCAGTTCCTCTCGCGTGAGTGGGCCACCAAGGGCATCCGCGTGAACTCCGTCACCCCGGGATTCTTTCCTGCTGAGCAGAACCGCAAGCTGCTCTTCAATGAGGATGGAACCCCGACCCCTAGGGCGGCATCTATCCTCTCTCACACCCCGATGGCACGCTTCGGCACTTCCGAAGAGCTCATTGGTGCAGTGGTGTTCCTCGCAAGCCAGAAGGCAAGTGCCTTTGTGACCGGGATCGACCTGCGCGTCGACGGCGGTTTCCTCAGTCAGACCATCTAAAAGCATCATGCACCAGCAGGTCAGCACAGAAGAACTGAGGGAGACGATTGCACGGGGATGCCCTGTCTCCGAACTCAAGGGCAAGAAGGTTCTCCTCATCGTCCCCGACTCCACGCGAAGCTGTCCCCTTGGGATGGTTTTCAAGGAGGTTTACCGCCAGATCGGTCACGAGACAGCCGCCCTGGATGTGATGATCGCTCTCGGCACTCATGCCCCCATGAGCGAGGAGGCGATGTGCGAACGGTTGGAAATTTCACCAGAGAAGAGAAAGTCCCTCTACGCCGGAGTTGCGCTCATCAATCACGAATGGGACAACCCGGAAGCCCTCAGGCAGGTAGGCACCCTGACGGCTGATGAGATTTCGGCTCTCTCTGGAGGGCTTTTTTCCATGGAAGTCAAAGTGGACATCAATAAGCGTCTTTTTGACTATGATGAGCTCCTCATCATCGGCCCCGTTTTTCCCCACGAGGTCGTCGGTTTCTCCGGCGGAAACAAGTACCTCTTCCCCGGCGTCGCCGGACCCGAGATCCTAAACTTCTTCCACTGGCTGGGAGCCGTGGTCACCAACCCCATGATCATCGGTCACAAGTGGACCCCTGTGCGCAGAGTTGTTGATCGAGCTGCTGCGCTGATCCCCATTCCCAAGCGCTGTCTCTGCATGGTGGTTGAGAAGGGTGGCTTGGCAGGACTTTTCGCAGGGACTCCGGAGCAGGCATGGGACGAAGCTTCCGAACTCTCTCGGCAACTTCACATCACCTACAAGAAACATCCTTTCCACACCGTGCTCTCATGCGCTCCGCAGATGTATGATGAGCTCTGGGTGGGAGGAAAGTGCATGTACAAGCTGGAACCGGTCGTGGCTGACGGGGGGGAGTTGATCATTTATGCCCCGCACATCCATGAGGTCTCCGTGGTTCATGGCAAATTGATCGAGGAACTCGGTTACCATTGCCGCGATTATTTCCTGGGGCAATGGGATCGCTTCAAGGACTACCCGTGGGGTGTCATCGCCCACAGCACCCACGTGCGTGGAATCGGCAGTTACGAAAACGGTGTCGAGAGGTGTCGCGTCAAGGTGACTCTGGCCACGGGCATTCCGCGTGAAGTCTGCGAACGAATCAACATGGGATACCGTGATCCGGCCACCATCAGGATGGAGGATTATGCCAACCGCGAAGAAGAGGGAGTCCTCTTGGTTCCCAAGGCGGGAGAAATGCTCTTTCAACTCGAAACTCCCGCGGCATGGGCCGCCGGATCCTGAGGCCACAACAAAAGATTCCCTTTTGCTCTTCTAAACACTCTTGGCAAAGGCTAGGAGTGAAGTAGATGTTTTACAGATCACTCAAGTTCTCGCGGTTTGGATGGGCTTGGCTGATCGTCTTCGTGTACATCCTGAGTGTCGGCCTGCTTCAGGTAGAGAATTCCATGGGTGCGGAATCCTTTGCCCCCCTCACCGTGACCTTGCAACCGCAGATCTCCACGAACCCCCTTCCTCAATGGGTGACAGGTGATGAGACCAGGGGCTCAGAAGCCGCCAATGGCATCTCTATTCTGCCCGAATCGGATTCCGTGACCATTCCCGTGCCGGCACTGGCTACCCTTAATGAGATAGGAGCCTTTGCATTGACGGTGATCTTTCAAGATAACGGCGATGGAGGCCCGGTAGTCGAGTGGCAAACGAAGGAGGGCGGGAGGGTCTTGCTAAGCCCGGGACTCGGGATATCGGGGCTTCCCCTCGGCCTGAATGCCCGCACTCTCTTGCTGACTCAGGCCCTGGATCTCGATGGAGGAAGCATCAGGGTCTCCTTTGCTGGACGTTTCAAACGGCTCCTCTCCCTTTCTCTTCGTCCCGCAAAAGAGCTGGGTATTGCCACCTTGGATGACGAAATCCAGCCTGCACTCTTCATGGGTAACGATCACATGATCGGGGCAACGGCAGTTTCCGGAATCGATGAGGTGATCAAGCATGGCGACACCCAGCGAGGGAACATGATTCGGGCCGAACTCTCAGCCTCACCCCAACGCTTGGACACCAATCAGGGCAACGGGCCCATTGAATTCGTTGTTCCTCTTTCTACAACTCCCCAAGGAAGCTATCTCCACACGGAGGTGGCTGGCCTTGACCCCTCTTCCTGGATTAAGGTGGAGATTAATGGCTTCCCTTGTGGCGCTCTCGGAATGGCTTCCTTTCCCCTGGATGACCCACACGTGGTGATTGCCGGTTCCGGACAGCTTCTTTTTGCAGGATGGCGGAACGGCTCCCTCTTCATCCCAAGCGGGCTCTGGAAAGAGGGTGACAATTCGGTGGTGCTCACTTTGGAACGTGGAATGGGCGATCAAGGTCAGGCGCTCCACCTCCAGAACACAGTCATGAATCTTCTGATGCCAGCTTCCGCTAACATTAACTCACCTTGCACCGATACAGCACCACCAGTAGCCCCGCTCCCTTCATCGTCCCCCGCTGCATCATCTTCATTACCACCTGCCGAAACGGAGCCTTTGAGTAGCACCCCTACCTCCAGCGAAGCCCTTTCCACGGGATCACTCTATGGCAACCCCTCACCCGCCCTCTTTCACGCAAACCCCGGCACCATTACCCCTCAAACTCTCAATCCTTAAATTTCGTTTCATTTCCTCTATGTGCGCCGGTGACACTTGACCCGGAAGCTACTCTGGAGGAGATCTATCAATATCGGTCTTTACGCATTAGCATTAAAATCATTTAAGCCCCATGCCATCCCTTGCCACCTCCCTCAATCGCCGCTCTCTCCTGCGCCAAGATTCGGGCTACACCCTCTTCGAGATCATGCTGGTACTCGGCATTATTGCGGTGCTGGTTGGTTCCGCCATCTACATGCTGGCCGGCAACATCGATGTGGCGAAGGAACAGCGGGTCACAAGCGACATTCAGGCAGTCTCGATGCAGTTGCGCACCTATGAAATGCTCAACTACCGCAAACCGTCCACAGAACAGGGATTGAAAGCACTTGTGCAAATGCCATCCAGCGACCCCAAACCTCAACACTGGAAAAAACTGATGGAGTCCGTGCCGCTTGATCCTTGGGGGAACGAGTACATCTACCACAACCCGGGAAAGTTCAAGACCGACGGGTTTGACCTCTACTCGCTTGGACCAAAAGGGGTCGAAGGAGAGGGTAACATCGGGAAGTAAACACGAGACCGCCTATCGTGCACTCCCGTGATTCCTTCTATTCCCTAAAACGGAAGGAAAATCATGTGGAGCCAGATGCCCAGCCAAGCGAGGCGTTCACCTTGCTGGAAATTCTGATCGCCCTTGCCTTGGTGGCCATCCTAATCGCCGCCTCACTCCCTTATCTCTATGATGCCCAGGGAAGTTCCGAAGCGGATCGGGCGTCAGACTCCATAGTCTCCCGAGTGCAGGATATCAGGAAGGAATCGATGGAATCAGGCATGGCGAAGGAGTTACAACTCTCCTCCAATGGGATCGTGGGACTTCCCCTGCCCGGCGGTTGGAGCCTGCAACTCAAGGGCATCAACGACTCCGCTTTCCATCCTCCGCAGCGTGGTGAAACCTGGACATTCAGCCCGGAGGGAATTTGCCAACCCCTTAAGTTACGCATCAGCAACGGCGAGAGGACGATCACACTCTCCTTCGATGCGCTGACGGGACAGGTGCTCCATGATCACTAGGGTGCAGATAATGAAACCGCATGAGCCCTCCTCTTTCGGATCGCGCCTCGATCACACCTCGGGCAAGCAGGGCAGTCGGATCAGTGCCTTCACTCTCTTTGAGGTGCTGATTGCCCTCGGCGTCTTCATGATCGCCGTCACAGGTCTTGTGATCGCCATCGATACGGGACTTCAGGTCATCATTCAGGCACGCCAACGCGCCGCATCCCGTGAACTCCTGGAATCGCGCCTTGCCTACTGTCAGGCAGATCCCCCCCCCGAAGGCACACCCCGCGTGATTGAGGCGCGGGAGAATCATGGGGTGAGGGTCGAGGAGTCGCTCGCTCCTTTTCCTGCCAAGGATGCGAAGGGAACAGAGATCGCCGGTCTTAAAAAGCTGACCATTATCACCAAAGCCGCCGACCAGAGCGATCGGGCTGAAATCTTGATGTATCAAAAGCCATGATCTTCAACTCTGCCAGATCAAGAAGGGGGACTCAGGCATTCACCCTGATTGAAGTGGTTGTCTCGATGGGGATCCTGGCACTTCTGGCAGCCTCAGTTTACGCAATCGTCGGATCTTCGATCACCGCCTCCAGAATAGCCATGGATCAGCAACTGATTCTCCGACGCGTGAATGCCTTCCTCACGGTGACCCGTGATGCCTTTCTCAATCTCCCCGCCGAGGGATTTGTGAGCTACGAAATAGGAAAGGGAGCAGGAGGGCAGGCCGAACACCGGATCACCCTTGAAAAAGCGAGAAATCTCTTTGGCCTTCCTAGCCTGGGGGGAGGGAAATTGGTCCTCGCAGCACGCCCGCAGTCCGATGGGACCCGCACCATCACCCTGCTGCGCATTCCTCCGAATGCACAACCTCTCGACATCACCCATGCACTCGAGGCTCCGGGCAGCCCACTGCTTCCGGGAGTGATCAAACCTCGATGGAGTTTCTATGCCAACGGAAACTGGACTGAGGAATGGCCCGAGGGAAGCCCCCGACCTTCTCTGGTGAAACTTCAATTTGAGCTCAAGGATCTCCCAGATCCGATCGAGGCGATCTTTGATGTTCCACCGCTGGTGGCTCCGCCGACGAACGCAACAACTGCCCCCCAGACTCCAACTTCTTCCACAAACCCCACTCAAGGATGACCAAGGAACAAGAGTCAGGAATGGCGCTCCCGATGGTGCTCTGGACGATCGCACTCCTTGCTGGGATCGTTGTTCTCTTGGTCGGAGTCTTGGATGGATGGATCTCTGAAGAGACCCGAGCGGGAAAAAAATTTCAGGCTCGCCAACAGGCCCTCTCGGGCATTGCTGTGGGCAAAGCCGTGCAACCGGGCGATCCCATTCTTCAACACTCTACAGGTGGTGGGGCCGAAGGCTATAGCGTCGTCATTAAGGATGAGTCGGGCCTGATCAATCCCAACGCGTGGCTCGGGGTGACTCCGAATCGTCGAGACCTCTTCCAGAAACTTTTCACCGCTTGGGGCCTCGACATGAACCAGTGTGCCGCCGCTGCCGACGGACTCTATGATTGGCAGAGTCCCAACCCTTTTCGTTCCCTCCATGGAGCGAAGCAACCAGAGTATGAGGCCGCCCACAGATCCGGATTACCTCCCGGCGAACCCTTTGTCTCCCCGGAGGAGATGTCGTTTGTTATCGGCTTTTGGCCGGTGACGCAGGCCAAACCTACTTGGAAGAGCTATTTCAGCACCCTCAATAATCTTCCAAAAATTAATATCCTACATGCTCCTAAAGTCATTCTTACAGATCTCTTAGGACTGACGCCCGCACAAGCAGATGCTTGGATCACCCAGCGCAATGGCAAAGATGGCATCGAAGGCACGGATGATGATCTTAAACCAAGTAACATAGAGCAGGTTGAGAAGATATATTTGGCAGCAAACAGTGCCCAAAAAGCAATCATCTCTGATACCTGCGATATAACCGGAAGTATTCGCCGGATCGAAAGCACGGGCTACTGCAACGGCGTCAAACACCTCATCACGGTTGTGGTGGGTTCAAACAGTCTGTTAGGGTGGAGTGAGCAATGAGCCTTCTTACGGAACAAGCGAACCATGCCTCCGGGAAAGAAGGACCGGACATCTTATCAGGGGGTAATCAGCCCCCTGACATCGGCGGCAGTTCCCGTGATATCCCCAAGAAGGGCAAAGGCTGCCTTGTTGTGGAACGACCTGGCTCAGAGCCTCTGACTTGGGAGCGTTGGTTGAGATCACCAGACGGGACATTCTCTCCCCTTCTCACTCAGGATCGGGTCCCTCCCCTCTCGGAACGGGTCCTTGCCATTCCCTCGACGTTCCTCTTTGCCTGGCCTCTCTGGATCGCAAAAGGAGGAAATGTCAGGGAGTTGGTTCTTATGGAACTCTCAGGTCGCCACTTGCTTCGCAAAGGGATGGAGGATTCCCTCCTCGTGATACCTGTCTGTGAAGGGGAGGATCGCCGGCTGGTGCTTGCCGTCGCGGTGGAGGAACCATTCAGCGGAATGGGATTACCCGAGGACTGGAGAAACGCCGATCGTTTTGAAATGCCGATCCACACTCTGGGGGCCGATCCCTCAGTTGACCTGATGCTCTGGAGTGAGTGGGGAACGCTCCACCTCGCCTTTTTCCGGAATGGTAAACCGATCTGGTTCTGCGGGGTGCGGGAGGGGAATTTGGGCGCGCTCGCCAAACGGGTGGCATTGAGATTGATCGCCGAACAGATTCTCGAACACCCGCCCGTTATCATCGCGATGAAAGGGGTGTCGGGTGCGCTGATGGGGAGGTGCGCCTTGGAACTGCAGCAGGCGTTTCCAAAAGCTGGTTTTCAGAAAAGCCAACTCCCGGCGAAGGGCTCCGATCAAGCGCCTGATCTTTCCGGGGAGGCGATTGACTTGCCGCCGCTTGAGGCCATCGCCCACCGTCAGCAGCTTCAAAGAAATTCCAAGCTGCTCTCCTTGGTAAAGGCAGTTGTTCTTCTTTACCTCATTCTCCTGATCTGGGGGAGCGGCGACCTAATGATTCGGCACCATGCCTTGAAAAAGATCCGCTCGGAAACGGCACTTCTGGAACCTTTGGCTAAAAAAGCCAAGTTGGAATCGGAGCAATGGCAGACCCTCAGGCGGGCTATCGACCCAGCCACCTATGCGCTGGACCTTCTCTCTGCGGTGGCAACACCCACAGAGGGTGGGAAGGTCAGACTAACCCTATTCTCTCTTGAACAGGGACGACTCCAACTCTCCGGAGAGGCAACCGACGTGAGCCAGGCCTACCGCTTTATCGAACAACTGAAGTCAAATCCGCTTCTTCAGGAATACGAATGGAACGCAGGCCAGCCTCAGTTGGCTGGGAAGAACAGCGTTCGATTCGATATGGAAGGAACCCGACATCATGCGCCCACTGGCCCCGAGTGAGAAAAAACTCCTTCTGATCTTGTCCGGGGTGCTTTTTTTCGCCCTGAACATGCTCGGCTTACGTGCCTTTTTTCAAGCAAGGGCAGACCTTCAGCGCTCCATTCAAAGCGCTAGAAATCAACTTGCCTCCCAGCAAGCTTGGATAGTGACGGAAGAGGCCCTCCAACCAGCCGAGAAATGGATCAACTCTCACCCCATGCAGGAGTTGTCTTCAGATGATGCCAGTGCCGAGTTGCTGAAAACGGAGCGCAACGAGGCCGAAAAAGCCGGCCTTAAGGTGACGGAAGAGAACCTAACCCCCCCCGAGGAGACTCCTCAGGGCAAGACGGTCTCCCTTCAGGCAAAATTCTCAGGGCCCTTCGAAGGAGTCGTCAGAATGCTCTTTGCCCTCCAGACCCCTACCGCATGGCGTTCCATCGAGAAGTTTGTTGTGAAGAGCGATGCCCAGCCCCCGAATGTGATCGTTGATCTCGAGTTGAAACAGTTTTTCCGCTCGAACGGAGGATCCGGCTCCGCACATCCCACCACACCATGATGGCCTCCCTGAAAGCTACAGGTCGCCTCTCTCTTGCGAGACCACCCCACCCTGTGTGGGCACTCGGCATCGCTCTGCTTCTGATCATTGATCAACCCGATCTCTTGGCTACGGATACACCTGCTGCTTGGGAGAAGCCCCGCGAGATCGCCCGGTTCCAGTCCCTGATCACTAAATCCCCATTCGCGCTTCCCACGGCGGAGGAAAGCTCCCCCCTTGGCGAGCGCTACGCCATCACGGGGATCCTCACGATCGGCGGGAAGGAGCAGGTTTTTGTCTTTGACCGCAATGATCAGAGTCGAGAGCTTCTGACCAGCACCCCGAATGCCAAGAACATGATGTTGGTCTCCATTCAACGCGAAGGAACAGCGCAACCGACAAAGGCCACGATCAGGGTCGGCACGGAAACAGGAACGATTTCCTACCTTGAGGCGGCACCACAACCCGCACCTGCTTCCCCTGTTGCTGGCGCTCCCCAGACGCCGGGGAGAGGCCCCGTTCAACTTCCCCCGCTTCCATCCTTGCCGAAACAACCCATCACGGCACAGGGTCAACCGGGCCAGCAGCCCACTACGCCACCTACACGACGCATCATCCGCCGTCCCGTTATCGCTCCCCAGCAGACCGCCGCTCCCAAATAGGCTAATCCGAATACCTCATGAACTATTCAAACTTCACCCTTATCAGAACTTTCAGGGCGACTTTAACCTCCCTTGCACTTCTGACGTCATCGGCTTCGCTGATGGCTCAGCTTCCACCGAACTCCAACCCGGCTCCGACAAGTCGCATTCAACCCCTGATGCCTTCTGCTACTGCTCCAGCGACGGCGTCGCCCGCAGTCATCTCTCCAGCAACATCCTCTGGAGATCCGATTTCGATCCAGTTTCCTCATACATCGGTAGCCGAAGTCCTCACTGTTTACGAGAAGCTCACCGGTAAAAGAATCATTAGGGACTCAAATCTTGCGGGCCCTGAACTCTCGATCATGGTCAACGACCCGATCCCTCAACCCGAAGCCATTTCCTTGATTGAAAGTTCCCTTCTTCTCAACGGCTACACACTCATCCCCGTCGACGATAAAACCGTCAAGATCCTTGGTCCCAGTCGCCCACCCCGATCGGAAGGCCTTCCACTCTATCTGGAGGAATCACAACTCCCTCAGGACGGAGATAAGCTCGTGAGCTTTTACAAGCCCCTTCGGTTCCTAGCTCCCGACGAGGCCGTGCAGATCCTTCAAGGAGTCGTTCAGTTCAACGCCTACGGCTCGCTCGTCGGCGTTCCCAACACGGGGGCGATTGTCATCACCGATAAGACTCCCGTCATCCGGAAGGCCCTCAGCCTTCTTGACGTCGTGGATCACGAACCGACCCAGATCATCACGGAGTTTATCCCGCTCCAAAGAGCGAGAGCCGACAAAGTGGTCGAAACCTTGAATCAGATGTTCGGCAAGGAGGGAGGGACTTCATCAACCCCCCGTCCTGCGGGACAACCGCAAGCGAATCAGGGCGCCGTCGTCTCAAGCGGAGGAGGAGATGCTCACCTACTGTCTGGAAAGGCTCAGTTCATCGCTGATAAGCGTACCAACAGGATCCTGGTGGTCGTGAAGGCCGAGAATTACAAGTACCTTCGGGAACTCATCAGCAAACTAGATCAACCGACGGATGATGCACAACCGCTGGTCAGACCACTAAATTACCTCTCGGTGAACGATCTCTTTCCAGTTCTGGTCGATATGCTCAAGGGGAAAGATGATGCAGAGAAGAGCGGCACGGAATCTGGAAAATCACAACCTCAATCAACGCCTCAGAGTCAAAATCCCTCCTCCACAGGAGGCATGGGAAGCTCCGGAGGTTCCGGGGGGGGCGTTGCTAACACGCCTGACAAACTCACAGAAGCAGCGAACCAGAGCCCTCCTCAGTCGGCAACGATCGGATCGACCAGTGTGATCGCCAACTCGAGTGGAAATTCGATCATTGTCTATGGACCGCCGGAGAGTAAGGCCAAGGCAGCCCAGATCATCGACCTGCTCGACCAACGCCCCAAGCAGGTCTACCTGGCAGCCGTGATCGGCCAACTCAGGCTGACCGAGGGGATGGATTACGGTGCCAGTTGGATTGCAAAAATCCAGACCTCCGGCACCAACAATCTTTTTGTCAACGCCTTGAATCCTGTGGCCAGCGGCTTCACGAATATTGTCACCTCCGGAGTGACCAATGCGCTGGGACTTATTCCGGGGGCACTCGGGGGGCTTACGGCTTACGGCACCGTGGCTAAGGGAGTCATGACATACGCCCAGTTCTTGGAGACAACCGGACGCTTCCGAGTCCTCTCAAGGCCCTGCGTTTACACAAGCAATAACAAGAAGGCGACGATCTTCTCGGGTCAGAACGTCCCGATTCCAGGGCAGACAACCTATAATGGAAACTACGGCGGAGGTAGCAATGCCTTCCCGTCGCAAACATCTTCGATCCAATACCAACCGGTCGTCCTGAAGCTGGAAGTCATTCCGCTCATCAACTCCGACAAGGAGGTGAATCTCGTGATCGCCCAACGTAACGACAAGGTGGGAACCTATAACAATGTCGGCGGAGTCCAGGTGCCGACCATCGAGACCCAGGAATTGACCACCACCGTTCGGGTTCCTAACGGCTCAACAATCGTCTTGGGCGGCCTAATCACCGACGATAAAACCACTGATGATGCAGGAATACCCTATATCAATAGGATTCCGGTGCTCGGCCCCTTGCTGGGAGGTCACACTAAAAAAGTCCGCACGCGGAGCGAACTCGTCGTGATGATCCAACCGATCGTTGTCGATTCCAACGAGACCATGGAAAAAGCCAGCAAGGAGGAAGGAGCCGACTCGGAACTGGGTACCAATGCCAAAAAGGTTAAGGAAAAGCTTCAGCCTTCCCCCACGCCGATTCAAAAGAAGAAGAAGTTCCAACTCTTTGGTCTTCCCAAGATCGACAATTACTAACTCCAGTCGGGCCGTCTATATTCATCCATTCACTTTCTGGTGGACGGAAAGTTCAAGAGATTGCATCCTTTCATCCCCATCGCTTTCAGGGCGAAGGAAAACGGGTAGGTACCGAAGTGGCCAAACGGGGCGGACTGTAAATCCGCTGGCATCGCCTTCAGTGGTTCGAATCCACTCCTGCCCAGTTCTTTTAGCGTAGCGGACACCCTTCGGAGAATGACCTCCTTCAAGAAAGAGAAACCACTCCATGGAACCCTCTGATAAAACGCATCTTCTTTTGCTCGGTCCCGATAAGCCACTGATCACGGAGGGACTTGCGCAAAGATTCATCATTCACCGCTTGGACTCGTCAGGCACGCTGGCGAGCGGTATCACCTCTTCAATCAGAGCCATTGCTCTCTGCGGCGGACATGATCCTTTGAATGCGGAGTTCATGCTTAGATTCCCGAATTTGGAGATCATTGCCAGCTTCGGCGTCGGCTACGATCACATTGATGCGACGTGGGCCGGTGAGCACGGGATCATTGTCACCAATACCCCCGATGTGCTGACGGAGGAAGTCGCCGACACGGCGCTCGGCCTCCTCCTCTGCACGGTGAGGGAACTTCCGCAGGCGGAGCGGTATCTGAGAGCGGGCAAATGGCTTGAAAAGCCTTATCCTTTAACCTGCTCCAGCTTAAGAGGTCGTTCCGTTGGGATCGTCGGTCTGGGACGTATCGGGAGTGCTATCGCCCGCAGGCTTGAGGGCTTCGGAGTCTCCCTCTCCTACCACAATAGAAACAAACGCGATGTTCCCTACATCTATCAAGCCAGCCTCCTATCCTTGGCCCGTGAGGTCGATATTCTAATCGTCGTCACTCCAGGAGGACCGGAAACCTCCTCTTTGGTCAACTTCGAGATCTTGGAAGCCTTGGGGCCATGCGGCATCCTGATCAACATCGGGAGGGGGGCCTCTGTTGATGAAGCGGCCCTCATCAGAGCCCTGAAAACCAAGACAATCCTGGCAGCCGGTCTGGATGTCTTCAACGATGAGCCGCATGTGCCCAAAGAGTTGCTCGAGATGGGGAATGTCGTCCTCCTGCCCCATGTGGGTTCAGCTTCCATGGAGACCCGCGACGCCATGGCGAGGCTATTGGTCGATAACCTGCTCTCTTGGAAAAATGGAAAGGGGGCTCTGTCTCCGGTAAAGGAGACACCCGCCTCTTAACCTTTTTGAGCTCCATCCGAAACCGTTTCCAACTTCAAAAGTTAATCGCCTCGCAAGCCCGCTGGGGGCTGCGTTACTCCAAACGGATCGACTGAATCACCACTTTCTCGGAGGGATAGTCATTGCTGTTGGCGGGAAGCCCGCTGATGGCATCAAGCACGTTGAGTCCTTCAATGACATGGGCAAAGACGGTATACTGACCATTCAGTTGTGGCAGGGCGTCGATGCAGACAAAGAACTGACTGCCATTCGAGGCGCGTGTCGGATTGATTGTGTCGGGAAGCCGCGCTGTGGCAACAGCTCCTTTCTCCAGCTTCAGGCGAATCTCCGCAGGCATGGTGTAACCCGGACCTCCAGTGCCCTCGCGGTCAAGATCTCCGAAGTCGATCCCAATCTTCTGGAGGAGATTGGCCGGAAGCGATTGGCGAGTCTTCGGATCTCCGGTCTGGACAAGGTGATGGGGGAGTAGGCGGTGGAAGCTCATGCCGTCATAATAGTGACGGCTGACAAGGTCCCGAAAGTTTGAGACCGTCTGGGGAGCCGCTCCATCATTCAACTCGATCACGATACGCTGAGGCTTCTTCTCCTTGCCAACCCTCACGAGCATCACTGCTACCTGAGGACCGCTACCGACCACTCGTGGAGAGGTGGCACAACCGCTCAGAAGAGCGATCCCTGAAAAGGCGGCCAGGGCGAGGCAGGAGAAAAATGGGCGGATGTTCATGTGCCGGAATTTCTAGAGATGGTGAGGTCTCTCTTCAATCCGGTCAAGGGATCGAAGGTAAAAAGAGGCTCTTCAACGCCTCTTTTCAAGAAGCAAAGGGCCAGCACAGAGCCTGTATCAAACTGGTTGGAGACACTGGTCAGCACGCCGGACTCAGTGCCGTCGGCACTCATCACAGCCTGACCGGGATGAAGAACGCCTCCCGGTGCGGAAACAAGGAGGTGAAGTTTGCGGTTAACCTTGCCGACACTTTTGATGCGGGAGATAACCTCTTGCCCCGGATAGCACCCCCGATCGTAGTCAATGTGAGTCCGGTCAAGGCCCGCTTCGGGCGGAAGTAGTTCCCCGTTCAGCTCTGATCCCCACGCAGGCAGACAACTCTCGATCCTGAGTGCCTCCACGACGGCAGGATCCAAAAGACTCATCTGACTCAATGAGTCTCCCTCCCCCACTTGGTGATCGACGCCGGGCACTCCCAGTCGATTGATGCGTAGCCCATCCTGATCGGAGAGCGAGTTCTTCAACGCAGCCTTACCGAAACAATGCACAACCTGTCTCGGTCTCTCCAAGGTGATGGAGACATCATCCGCTACAATGTAGCGCTCCAAGCGCGCGAGCAGTGCCTCCTCCACCTGGGGAGCTGATTCCAAGAGGAAATCCTCCCCCTCACGCCAAATCAGGAGCGGAGCACAGAGTTTCCCCTTGGGGGTAAGGATACATGCAGCAAGCGCCTCTCCGGGCATAAGGCGGGTGAGATCCCTCGTGACCTGCCCATGAAGATAGCGGAAAGCATCCGCGCCTTTGAAACGGATCAGCAAGCGCTGCGGTAGAAGGAAGGCACCCCCCTCGGATCGGGCTAGCCGGAGTTGCTCCCCGAGTTTTTCCTCATCCATGGGAGCACTACTCAAGATGCGGAGGATTTGGATCGTTGAAAAAAACCGAACCAGGGTTTGGCTGATGCCTGGGAGCGCTTCTTCTTCCCCTTTGAGTCACGGAAAGATCCGGTCGCCACTCCCGTTGAGGAAGCATCAGGCTCATGCGCTTGCACTTGGATCTCCTGCAGACTTCCGGAATAAGAATAGTGGCGAGAGAGCGAGGCAAAATCATCCTCGCCCCACCCGGACTGGACAGCTCCCATGAGTGCCCCGGCGGTTGCGGCGGTCGCTGGCAGATCGATTCCGGTCCCCCTCATCGAAAGGAGCGCCAAGCGCAGATCCTTGAGCATGTTTTTTACGGAAAATCGAGGGGCGAAATCGCCGCTCAACATCAGGGGCAACTTGGCAGCGATCACACCAGAGTTAGCCACATTATGACTCAACGCATCCCTCAGTGAGGCAAGAGGAACTCCGCCGCACTCCAACAGTGCAAGGGCCTCTGCGAGGGCCTCGACTTGGGCGGCACTGATCATGTTGGTCGCCAATTTGATGTAGGTGGCCGATCCAACCCCCCCCGTGTGCAGGATGACCTTCGACGATGCCTCAAGGACAGCACGGGCGGACTCGAGTGCAGAGTCATCCCCTCCCACGTAGTAGACTAACTCTCCCACTGCCGCAGCATCACGGCTACCCGTGAAAGGTGCATCGAGAAAGGTGGCGCCTGCCTCGGATACAAGCCTGGCTGCTTCCATCGTCTCCGAGGGAGCTACCGTGGCATGGTTCATGACAAGATGATCGCTGCTCAACTTCGGTAGCATGGAGCGCACCACCTCTAGGAGAGCCTCCCCATCCCTGACAAAAAGCTGAATGATATCGGCTGAATCGGAGACCTCGCGTGCGGATGCCAAGAAGTTCGGCTCGGGACGAGGTGACCGGTTCCAGACAACCACAGGGTAGCCGGCACGGCGCAATGAAGCCGCGACCCGGCTGCCGATAATCCCGAGCCCGATGACGCCAACGGATTTCTTCCGTGAATCGGCCATCGGTTCGGGACTGGAAAGCGACTTACTTGGCGGGAGCCGTTGCAGGAGCAACCGCTGGAGGAGGAAGAGTGCTCTCTACCTTGGCCCCCTGGCGAAGATCCTGCATGATACCCTTGAAAATCTGACGACGCTTCTGAGCCTGGAGGAACTGAATGATCTGGGTCTTGGCCTCATCAAAAGTGGCCGTGCCAGCGGGCTTCTTGTCAGTCACCTTGATGACGTGATAGCCGAACTTGGTCTTCACTGGGGTGGCGCTGACGCTGCCGACCTTCTGAGCGAAGGCGGCATCAGCAAACTCTGGCACCATCTTGTCCTTGGGGAAGTAACCTAGATCACCACCACGCTGTGCAGCACCGGGCTCCTCAGAGAGTTCGCCGGCAAGCTTGCTGAAATCTTCACCCTTGTTGGCACGAACGATGGCTGCCTTAGCCTTGTTCTCGGCCGCCTTCACCTGATCAGGAGTGGCACCATCTGGAACACGGATGAGAATGTGGCTAGCCTTAACAAGATCGGGATTGGCGAACTCCTTGGTGTTGGAGTCGTAGAACTTCTTGGCATCAGCCTCTGTCACGGTGTCCTTGCCGGCAACCTGAGCCTGCATCCACTTGGTCTGGCGCATGGAACGGGTGAGGTTGGCCATGAACTGGTCCATGGTCAGGCCTGACTTTTTCATCTCGGCCTGGAAGACCTCCTCAGATGGGAACTGGCTCTTGATCTTGGCGAGTTGGGCATCAACATCGGCCTTATCGACCTGGATGGCGGCCGCCTGCTTGTCGACGAGTTTCTCCATGATCATGCCCTCCAGAATCTGGGAATATCCCTGCATCTTCTGGTCAGCCGTGAGAGTGGAGGGATCCGCGCCGCTGGAGGCCAAAGCCTCCTTGAAGGTCTTCTCAAGTTCAGCCTTGGAAATCTTCACGCCATTGACAGTTGCCACGGGATCCTTCAGAGCGACGCTCGAAGAGCTTGAGCCTCCCTTTGCCACGGCTGACTGGATCATTTTATTGATGTCGGGAGTGGCCGCAGCCTTTGGTTTCTGAGTGGTGTCCTGCGCATGGACGAGGCCAGCCGTGAGGATGATGGAAAGAAGGGGAAGGAATCGTGTGTTCATGTGACTTTGGTGAACCTCTTTCATTGCATGGAGGAACGCTCTGCGCCAGCGGAAATTCATCTCTTTTTAGGAAAAAGTCTCCCTGCCATCCGGCTTTCATTGGGGGTTTACTTTCCCGCTCGGAAGGATAAATTCACTCTTCTTGCTCACGTGGCGAAACTGGCAGACGCGTACGTCTCAGAAGCGTATGGGGAAACCCATGGAGGTTCGATTCCTCTCGTGAGCACTTTTTTCTTTTCGAGGCCCCTCTAACGACACCTGCGCTGCTCAACTATGGAGATCCACAAAGAGAATCCTGAACTAGTGCGGGGTCTCTTCTCCGACATCGCTGGTCGCTATCAGGTGGTTAACCACCTCCTCAGCGGTGGGCTCGACTTCTACTGGAGGGCGGTAGCCGTCCGATTGATCCGCCCGTGGCATCCGACCTCCGTTCTGGATGTCGCCACCGGAAGCGGCGATCTCGCCATGGCGATCGGTAAGGCAAATCCGAAGGCCCGCATCGTGGGCGCCGACTTCTGCCGCCCCATGCTGGAAGTTGCCCGAAAGAATGGCCTCCCGGAACTCGTTGAAGCCGACGGGATGAACCTCCCCTTTGCCGATGCCAGCTTCGATGTGGTAACGGCAGCTTTCGGTCTTCGCAACATGGCCTCTTGGGAGAAAGGACTCTCCCAGATGGCCCGCGTCCTCAAACCGGGTGGGCATCTCCTGATCCTCGACTTCTCGCTCCCAACGCTTCCAGTGATCCGCCCATTCTACCGCTTCTATCTGCACCATATCCTTCCCCACATCGCCGGCTTATTAACAAACCGCAAAGATGCCTACGAGTACCTCGGCGTCTCAATCGAACAATTTCCCTCGGGCATCAAGATGACCTCCCTCCTTGAATCCTGCGGCTTCAAGGGCGCAAAGGCGTACCCTCTCACCCTCGGAACGGTCTCGATCTATACGGCTAAGCGAGTCTGAAAACTAGGCTTCTTAAGGCTAAAAAAGATAGCCTCCGCTCCAGATTTTTTGAGAAGATTTCCTATTGAATAAGGCCAAAAAGAAAAGGGGCGCTTTTCAGTGCCCCTTTTACCACTAAACCTAAAGGATTACTTAGAGAATACCTCCAAGAATACCACCCACGATGGGAAGGTTTTTCAGAAAAGATTGGCAAGGCTGTCCTCCCGAAGCGGAAAGTGCAGTTCCATATGGGAGGGATCCTTTGACAACGTTTGCGCCATAGGCATCAACCGTGGCCGTTGAGGTGCCATGACCAAAAATTCCAAGGATCGAAAACCCTTCGGTGTGAACCTTGATTTTGGTATTCACGAGCGCATCAGTATTCACTGCCTCAATGGCATTGTAGTAAGCTGCATCTACAGCAGCCTGCTTATCAGCTGGTGATCCAATCAAAGCCTGAATCAAACTTTGAAACGGAGTGAAAGCACCGAACCCATCGTTCAGCACTGGACGACCACCGACGTTGCCAGCATAGGTTTCTTGCCCACCGGCGTTCCACTTGAAACCAAGGACTTGGTACGTTTCGACCGATCCGCTGGCAGAAACACGCTTTGCGGGTTCCAAATGGGCATTAAGTTGTCCGGGGACAAACGGATCTGACAAGCGATTACCGGCAACGGAGTTTTGGTTCACGCCGGCACAACCCGTGATAAGGGCAGCGCCAAGAGCGATAACTACTGGGAGGAGTTTATTCATTTTTTATGTGTGTTGTTTGTTAATGGGAACGACATTACGTCATACCCTGTAGCTCTTTTTCTATTTTTTCACTCACAGATCAACAAAAAAAGAGGAAAAAAGTATAGGAATCGGAATCCTTACGAATCCTAACTTTCAATGTCCAGATTTTCAAAGAATCGATTGCTATTTTGTTTGGATGAAAGTAAGCCTTGCCACACGCTCAGGCGGTTTAATCTTTTGGTAGATTATCTCAGAGGACCGGCAAAATAAATCCCATCCCCAGTAACGAGGATGGGCCTTGTAGAATATCAGAGCCAATCAGCTCTTTGAGACCTTCTGTAATTGGACGTTATAGAAAGTTGGGTCGTATTTCCAAAGTGCCCCAGTGGCGGCATCAATTCCCCAACCCAAAATGCCCCAGAGATTAAGAATAGCCACTGAATTGAAAGCTGTCTGCGGCTGGAAGGTCTTTTGCTGATAGCCCGGTAATGTGAGAGTTACGCACTCACCGCTAGAGCCTTTCTTCAGAACAACTGGGAGTGGGGTCACTCCTCGATCCAGTCCACCGACTGAAACATTTGCTCCGCTTGGCACTGAGTTTACTTGTACACTCTGTGTTGTTCCCGTGAAAATTGAAGCGCAGCCGCTAAAATTCAAGGCGACCATTGACAAAAAAATGATTAAAAAGGCGTTTTTCATAGGTGTTTTAGATTTATCGCATCTTGAATCACATAGCATACAGCATGAGGCAAGATGAAATTATCGTGCCTACTAAGATGATACGGACCAATCAATTGATCTTCCACTTTGGAGAACCATCAAAACTAGCGTGACAGTTTAACGGCGAAGGAATTCTGTATGCCGGTCTAGGCGCCGCGAAGGTGGCCGTAGTAGTCGTACGGCTTCCGAACAGCAACATAGCCCAGCGCAGCTATCCGCTATGATTGCGAGCCGACTTACCGATTGTTTCCGGAGAGGTTCGATAGCAACCTCAGCATCGAAAGATAGAGCCAAACGAGTGTCACCATCAGGCCGAAGGCGCCGTACCACTCCATGTACTTGGGAGCGTTGCCAGAGTTAGCAGACTGCTGGATCATCTCAAAGTCGATGATGAGGTTGAGGGCGGCTACCACGACGACCACGAGGCTAAAGATAATCCCGATCGCCGGGATGCCGGAGATGGAGAGATTAATGTGAAAGAGGGACAGGATAAATCCGAGAAGGAAGGCGAGCATGATCCCGACGGTCGCTCCGATGACGATCTTCATGAACATCGGTGTGGCACGGAGGATATTTGCCTGAAAGAGAAAGAGCATGCCGGCAAAAGTACCGAAGGTAAGCATGGTGGCTTGGATGGTGATGCCACCCGTCTTGGCCTCATACATGGCAGAGACGCCTCCGATGAGGAGTCCCTCGCAAAGTGCGTAAAAAGGGGCAGTGATGGGGGCCCATGACTGCTTGAAGCAGGTGACCATGGCCAGCACAAATCCAACTAGGCCGCCGACCATCGCGTAACCCATCCCTGCTGATGAATATCCACCTCGCACGGCATTCCATGTGTAGGCTGCGGAAGCAATCGTAATGAGGAGAAGGAGCGCCGTCTTATTGACGGTGCCTCGCATGGTCATGATCCCCGAAGTTCCGGGAGCTACATCGAAATCAGCGCGTTCTAGGACAGGGTTGGACATAGAGAAGATAGATACGCTTGGAATCCAGCTCTGTCAATCCGGACGGATCATTTCGAAGCGATCCTTGGTACGGCAGTACCAGTGAGGAGAAGCCATACGCCCCACGGTGAAGATGCGCTCACCTAGAATGCGCTTTGTTTCGGGGTCGTAGAAATCGTCACGGACGTGAATCCGCTTGATGAGTCCAACGACGAGGCGATTCCCACCGATCTGGAGAGTTCCCCACTCGACACACTCGAGGCTAGCGGGTGCCTCGGCTATGCGTGGTGGCTTCACGATGCTGGAGGGAGCGGTGTGAAGTCCGGCGAGTTCCACCTCATCCACCCCATATGGCACGGAGGAGGCGGTCTTATTCATGGCTTCCGCGAGGGTCTCGTCAACAATGTTGACGACGAACTCATGGGTGGATCGGATATTCCGTGCCGTATCCTTCGGAACTCCCTCCGAGCGATCTCCGGGGCAAAACCCAAGGATGGGAGGGTTCGCTCCCAAGAGGTTAAAGAAGCTGAAAGGGGCGGCATTCACTTTCTCCTCGGAGTTTATAGTCGTGACCCAGGCGATCGGTCGCGGAGTGACGAGATTAACCAAGAGCGAATAGGCACGGTCGGCGTGCTCCTTTTCCAGATCGAGTTCCATGAGGAAGATGATCCAGAAGTGAAAATACTTAGACCACAAAAAAGGACGACCCCGAGCGGATTTCTCCACTCGGGGTCGTTAAACCTGGCGACGTCCTACTCTCGCACAACCTATAGATGCACTACCATCGGGGCTGC
>Ga0209188_1000273_pt1 | contig 55294 bp, 23 predicted proteins | sample C_130625_EF_Meta_FD_187307 | JGI IMG/M metagenome (GOLD analysis project Ga0209188, IMG submission 187307) | Freshwater microbial communities from Lake Croche, Canada to study carbon cycling - C_130625_EF_MetaG (SPAdes) (version 2) | ecosystem: Environmental > Aquatic > Freshwater > Lake...
TCAAGAACAAGCGAGAATTCATGGAAACATCACTATTCAATGTGGAATGTCCAGCAACAAACAAGCTAGAATTCAAAGAAGCATCACCATTCAAGAACAAGCGAGAATTCATGGAAACATCACTATTCAATGTGGAATGTCCAGCAACAAACAAGCTAGAATTCAAAGAAGCATCACCATTCAAGAACAAGCGAGAATTCATGGAAACATCACTATTTAATGTGGAATGTCCAGCAACAAATAAACTAGAATTCAAGGAGGCGTCACCATTCAAGAACAAGCGAGCATTCATAGAAACATCACTACTTAATGTGGAATGTCCAGAAACAAATAAACTAGAATTAAAGGATGCATCACCATTTACAAAGATGCGAGAATTCATAGAAACATCACTATTTAATGTTGAGTGTCCAGCAACAAATAAACTAGAATTCAAGGATGCATCACCATTCACAAAGACCCGAGAATTCATAGAAACATCACTATTCAATGTGGAATGTCCAGAAACAAATAAACTAGAATTCATAGAAACATCACCATGTACAAACAAACGTTGGTTCATGGTACTATCTCCAATAAAATTAAATTGGTTCACAAATAATCGTTTTCCAACAGTAGCATCATTTTCAACATTTAAATCTCCATTTATTAAGACATTATCGCCTATAGATAATCGATTATTAAATGAAACGTCCCCATCTACAAACAATCGTTTATAAAGTGTGAAATCACCGAGGATACTAAAATTATTTACAAATAATCTATTACCAACTGACAAATCGTTACCAATATTTAAATTATGATTTAAAGATGCGTCATATGCAATTAATTCATGGGCAATCGAGACATTATTTCCAAAATTGCCATTTCCTGCAACATTCAAATTATGGTTTAAGGATGCATCGCGTGCAATTAATAAACCATTCGCTAAAGATAAGCCACCGTTTACCATTACATTTCCAAACAAATTTGTGTTTCCAGATACATCTAATGTGTATGGCACGCCATGTTCATCGAGGTCAACTTTACGTTGATCATATTTACCGAGTGCAACTGTACCATTATAAGTCATCATTACGGTACCAAATCCAAGTCCTGTTTCATAAGTATGTTTCAAATCTTTTAATAATATATCACCCAAATCTTCGTCATAAGATAGGGCTCCATAATCAATAAAATCACCATTGTCATCATTTCCTGAAAAGTAAACTGTACCCTCAGATGCCGATAATTTGTTACAGAAAATTTGATTAAATCTATTTTGAGCAGTACCAATATTACTTGTAACTGTTGTAAAAATAAATAATGCATTTGACAAAGTCTGATCAGCAGCAAAAGACATGGTGAGGCTTTTACTTGTATTAGAAAAAGCGATAACTTCTGCTCCATCATGAATGCCAGTACCGCTAATCTTGGTTCCAATATTGATACCAGTCATTGTAGAAACATTTGTTATTGTAGCAGATTTATTAGTAATTGAACCAGTAGATGTTAATAGCGTTCTTGGTGCAGGTAATATATTCCCATTAACATACAAACTGTTTGCTATAGTGACGTTATTATTTAATGAAACATCACTTGCGACGGCTAATCTGCTATTAAATGAAACATCGCCCATGACAAATAAACGCTGATTTAATGACAAATCGCCATTAATGAAAAGACGACCGTTTAATGATACGTCAGCACCAAAATAAGATTGACCTAAAACTTGTAAAAATCTATTGAACGAAACATCATTACCAACTGATAATTTGCTATTAAACGAAACGTCACCCATTACTGTCAATCGTTGGTTCAATGACAAATCTCCATTTATAAAAAGCCGTTGATTCATAGTCACATCTGAACCAAAATAGGATATTCCATTTACTTGTAAGTTTCGATTAAACGAAACATCATTAGCAACTGATAATCTGCTGTTAAAAGATACATCACCAATAACAATCAACCTCTGGTTCAATGATAAATCACCATTAATGAAAAGTCGGCTGTTCATAGAAACATCTCCCGCAAAATATGATTGACCCGCGACCTGTAAAATCCGATTTAATGAAACATCATTAGAAACCGCAAGCTTGGCATTCATGGTTACATCACTTCCAATCGCTAATCGATTATTAAAAGAAACGTCACCTACGACGGTCAAGCGTTGATTTAATGACAAATCACCATTAACAAATAATCTCTGGTTCATTGATACATCGCCTGCAAAGAAAGACTGGCCAGCCACTTGTAAAATTCTGTTTAATGAAACGTCTGAACCTACTGCTAAACGAGAATTCATGGAAACATCGCCAACAATATTCAAACGTTGGTTTAATGAAACATCCCCATTTACAAATAAACGTTGACTTAAAGAAACATCGCTGCCTACAAACAAACGTCCATTTAAGGATAAATCTTCTCCAATGATCAGAGTATAATTTGTTGTTGTTGTATTTATAATTGTGTTGTTGGTATAATTATTTACATTGAGGCGGCCATAAATTGATACATCTCCGCCAACATATAATCTGTTATTTAATGACAAATCTCCTCCTACAAATAAGCGTTGGCTCATAGAAACATCGCCCACTACTGTGAGACGCTGGTTCAATGACAAATCTCCACTAATGAAAAGGCGAGAATTCATAGAAACATCTCCAGCGAAGTATGATTGTCCAGCTACTTGAAGGACACGATTGATTGAAACATCATTCATGAAAGCACTTCCACCAATTGCTAAGCGTGAATTAAATGAAACATCACCAATCACTGTGAGACGCTGGTTCAATGACAAATCTCCACTAATGAAAAGGCGAGAATTCATAGAAACATCTCCAGCGAAGTATGATTGTCCAGCTACTTGAAGGACGCGATTGATTGAAACATCATTCATGAAAGCACTTCCACCAACTGCTAAGCGTGAATTAAATGAAACATCACCAATTACTGTGAGACGCTGGTTCAATGACAAATCACCACTTATGAAAAGGCGAGAATTCATAGAAACATCTCCAGCAAAGTATGATTGTCCAGCTACCTGAAGCACACGATTGATTGAAACATCATTCATGAAAGCACTTCCACCAACTGCTAAGCGTGAATTAAATGAAACATCACCAATTACGGTGAGACGCTGGTTTAATGACAAATCTCCACTGATAAATAATCGGCTGTTCATAGAAACATCTCCAGCAAAGTATGATTGTCCAGCTACCTGAAGCACACGATTGATTGAAACATCATTCATGAAAGCACTTCCACCAATTGCTAAGCGTGAATTAAATGAAACATCACCAATTACTGTGAGACGCTGGTTCAATGACAAATCACCACTTATGAAAAGGCGAGAATTCATAGAAACATCTCCAGCAAAGTATGATTGTCCAGCTACTTGCAAAGATTTATTAAATGAAACATCGTTTGAAACGGCAAGTTTTCCATTTATTGTAACATCATTACCAATCGCTAAGCGTGAATTAAATGAAACATCACCAATTACGGTGAGACGCTGGTTTAATGACAAATCACCACTTATGAAAAGGCGAGAATTCATAGAAACATCTCCAGCAAAGTATGATTGTCCAGCTACTTGAAGTACCTTATTAATTGAAACATCATTCATAAAAGCACTTCCACCAACTGCTAATCGTGAATTAAATGAAACATCACCAACAACAGTTAATCGTTGATTTAATGATAAATCGCCACTAATAAAGAGTCTGCTATTCATTGAAACATCTCCTACGAAGTATGATTGTCCAGCTACTTGTAAAGATTTATTAAATGAAACGTCGTTTGAAACTGCAAGTTTTCCGTTCATTGTAACATCATTACCAACAACTAATCGCGAATTCATGGAAACATCACCAATTACCGTGAGACGCTGGTTCAATGATAAATCCCCACTGATAAAAAGTCGACTGTTCATAGAAACGTCTCCAGCAAAGTATGATTGTCCAGTTACTTGAAGTACCTTGTTGATTGAAACATCATTCATGAATGCACTTCCTCCAACTGCTAATCGTGAATTGAATGAAACATCACCAACAACAGTTAATCGTTGATTAAGTGACAAATCGCCATTAATGAAAAGACGTGAATTCATAGAAACATCACCCGCAAAATAAGACTGTCCTGCTACTTGAAGAACTCTGTTAATTGAAACATCATTCATGAATGCACTTCCTCCAACTGCTAATCGTGAATTGAATGAAACATCACCAACAACAGTTAATCGTTGATTAAGTGACAAATCTCCGCTGATAAAAAGTCGACTGTTCATAGAAACATCACCCGCAAAATAAGACTGTCCTGCTACTTGAAGAACTCTGTTTAATGAAACATCTGACCCAACTGCTAATCTGGAATTCATAGAAACATCACCAACAATATTTAATCGCTCATTTAAGGAAACGTCTCCGTTCACAAATAACCGTTGATTTAGAGAAACGTCACCACCAACAAATAAGCGTCCGTTTAATGATAAATCTTCACCAATTATTAGAGTGTAATTTGTAGTAGTAGTATTAATAATTGTGTTGTTGGTATAGTTATTTACATTGAGACGACCATAAATAGAAACATCTCCCCCAACATATAAACGGTTATTTAATGATAAATCGCCTCCTACAAATAAGCGTTGGTTTACGGAAACGTCACCTATAACCGTTAATCGTTGGTTAAGTGATAAATCACCATTGATGAAAAGGCGACTGTTCATAGAAACATCTCCAGCAAAGTAGGATTGTCCTGTTACTTGAAGAACTTTGTTAATTGAAACATCATTCATGAAAGTACTTCCTCCAACTGCTAAGCGTGAATTCATGGAAACATCTCCTACTACCGTCAAACGCTGATTTAATGATAAATCTCCACTAATGAAAAGGCGACTGTTCATAGAAACATCACCATTGAAATAAGATTGACCAGTTACTTGAAGAACTTTGTTAATTGAAACATCATTCATGAAAGTACTTCCTCCAACTGCTAAGCGTGAATTCATGGAAACATCTCCTACTACCGTCAAACGCTGATTTAATGATAAATCACCATTGATGAAAAGGCGACTGTTCATAGAAACATCACCATTGAAATAGGATTGTCCAGTTACTTGAAGAACTTTGTTAATTGAAACATCATTCATGAAAGTACTTCCTCCAACTGCTAAGCGTGAATTCATGGAAACATCTCCTACTACCGTCAAACGCTGATTCAATGATAAATCACCATTGATGAAAAGGCGACTGTTCATAGAAACATCACCATTGAAATAGGATTGTCCAGCTACTTGAAGAACTCTATTAATTGAAACATCATTTGAAACGGATAATTTGCTATTCATTGTTACATCATTGCCAACAGTTAAGCGTGAATTCAAAGAAACATCTCCTACTACCGTCAACCGTTGATTCAATGATAAATCGCCACTTATAAAGAGTCGGTTATTCATAGAAACATCACCATTGAAATAAGATTGTCCTACTACTTGTAAAGATTTATTGAATGAAACATCATTTGAAACGGATAATTTGCTATTCATTGTTACATCATTACTAATAGTCAATCGGGAATTCATAGAAACATCTCCTATTACTGTCAACCGCTGATTCAATGATAAATCACCACTAATAAAAAGACGTGAGTTCATAGAAACATCACCTGCAAAGTAGGATTGTCCAGCTACTTGAAGAACTCTATTAATTGATACATCATTCATGAAAGTACTTCCACCAACAGCTAAGCGTGAATTCATAGATACGTCACCAACTACTGTCAATCGTTGGTTCAATGATAAATCTCCGCTTATAAAGAGTCGGCTGTTCATGGAAACATCACCTATAAAATATGATTGACCAGCAACTTGTAAAATTCGATTTAAAGAAACATCTGACCCAACTGATAATCTGGAATTCATTGAAACATCACCAACAATATTTAAACGCTCGTTCAAAGAAACGTCACCATTTACAAATAATCTCTGATTTAATGAGACATCGCCCCCAACAAACAAACGACCATTTAATGACAAATCTTCGCCTATAATTAGTGTATAATTTGTAGTGGTAGTATTGATGATAGTATTATTTGTATAGTTGTTTACATTGAGACGACCATAAATAGAAACATCTCCTCCAACATATAAACGATTATTTAATGACAAATCACCTCCTACAAATAAGCGTTGGTTTACGGAAACATCGCCAATAACTGTCAAACGCTGGTTTAATGACAAGTCGCCACTAATAAAAAGGCGGGAATTCATTGAAACATCACCTGCAAAGTAGGATTGTCCTGCTACTTGAAGCATCCTATTTAACGAAACGTCATTTGTAACTGCAAGCTTTCCGTTCATTATCACATCTGAACCAACAACTAGTCGAGAATTGATTGAAACATCGCCAATAACTGTCAAACGCTGATTTAATGACAAGTCGCCACTAATAAAAAGGCGGGAATTCATTGAAACATCTCCTGCAAAGTAGGATTGTCCTGCTACTTGAAGCATTTTGTTAAGAGAGACATCGTTAGAAACTAATAATTTTCCATTCATTGTTACATCTGAACCGACGACTAGTCGTGAATTCATAGAAACATCACCTAATATAGTTAATCGTTGGTTAAGTGATAAATCGCCACTTATAAAAAGGCGGGAATTCATTGAAACATCACCTGCAAAGTAGGATTGTCCTGCCACTTGAAGTGTTTTATTGAGTGAAACATCATTCATTAAGGCACTTCCTCCAATATATAACCTCGAATTGAAAGAAACATCACCCATTACTGTCAAACGTTGGTTTAATGATAAATCACCACTGATGAAGAGTCGGTTATTCATAGAAACATCACCATTGAAATATGATTGACCTGCAACTTGTAAAGATTTATTGAATGAAACATCATTTGTTACTGCAAGTTTTCCATTCATTGTTACATCATTACCAATTGCTAAACGCGAATTCATAAAAACATCACCAATTACTGTCAACCGTTGGTTCAATGATAAATCACCACTAATAAAGAGTCGGTTGTTCATAGAAACATCACCGTTGAAATAGGATTGTCCAGCTACTTGTAATGATTTATTGAATGAAACGTCATTTGATACTGAAAGTTTGCTATTCATTATTACATCATTACTAATTGCTAACCTCGAATTTAATGACACATCACCCATCACTGTCAACCGTTGGTTCAATGATAAATCACCACTAATAAAGAGACGGTTGTTCATAGAAACATCACCATTGAAATACGATTGTCCAGCTACTTGTAAAGATTTATTGAATGAAACGTCGTTTTGAACTGTTAATTTGGCATTCATTGTTACATCATTACCAATTGCTAACCGGGCATTTAATGATACATCACCGATTACCGTCAACCGTTGGTTCAATGATAAATCACCACTGATGAAGAGTCGGTTATTCATAGAAACATCACCATTGAAATATGATTGACCTGCAACTTGTAAAACTCTATTAAATGAAACATCAGAACTGACTGCTAATCGGGAATTCATAGACACATCACCAACAATGTTCAAGCGTTGGTTTAATGATACATCACCTTGTACAAATAATCGTTGATTCATTGACACGTCTCCTCCAATAAATAATCGTCCGTTTAATGATAAATCCTCACCTATAATTAGTGTATAATTAGTCGTTGTTGTATTGATAATAGTGTTGTTAGTATAGTTATTTACATTGAGACGTCCATATATAGATACATCACCACCAACATATAATCGATTATTCAAAGATAAGTCCCCGCCTACAAATAACCTCGAATTCACTGAAACGTCACCTATTACAGTAAGACGTTGATTCAAAGATAAATCACCGCTAATGAAAAGACGAGAATTCATTGAAACATCACCATTGAAATATGATTGTCCTACTACTTGTAATGATCTGTTCAATGAAACATCATTAATTACTGCAAGCTTACCATTCATGGTTACATCTGAACCAATTGCTAAGCGTGAATTAAATGAAACATCACCATTTACTGTTAAACGCTGGTTCAAAGACAAATCACCGCTAATGAAAAGGCGGGAATTCATTGAAACATCACCATTGAAATATGATTGTCCAGCTACTTGTAAAGATTTATTGAATGAAACGTCATTAATTACTGCAAGCTTACCATTCATGGTAACATCTGAACCAATTGCTAAGCGTGAATTAAATGAAACATCACCAATTACTGTGAGACGCTGGTTCAAAGATAAATCACCGCTAATGAAAAGACGAGAATTCATTGAAACATCACCATTGAAATATGATTGTCCAGCTACTTGTAAAGATTTATTGAATGAAACATCATTAATTACTGCAAGCTTACCATTCATTGTTACATCTGAACCAATTGCTAAGCGTGAATTAAATGAAACATCACCATTTACAGTGAGACGCTGGTTCAAAGACAAATCACCGCTAATGAAAAGGCGGGAATTCATTGAAACATCACCATTGAAATAGGATTGACCTGCTACTTGTAATGATTTATTTAACGAAACGTCATTCAATGCTGCAAGCTTACCATTCATGGTAACATCTGAACCAATTGCTAAGCGTGAATTAAATGAAACATCACCATTTACAGTGAGACGCTGGTTCAAAGATAAATCACCGCTGATAAAAAGACGAGAATTCATTGAAACATCACCATTGAAATAGGATTGACCTGCTACTTGTAAAGATTTATTGAATGAAACATCATTAATTACTGCAAGCTTACCATTCATGGTTACATCTGAACCAATTGCTAAGCGTGAATTAAATGAAACATCACCAATTACTGTGAGACGCTGGTTCAAAGATAAATCACCGCTGATGAAAAGACGAGAATTCATTGAAACATCACCATTGAAATATGATAGTCCAGCTACTTGTAATGATCTGTTTAATGAAACGTCTGAACCTATTGACAAACGGCTATTCATTGATACATCACCAACAATGTTTAAGCGTTGGTTTAATGATACATCACCATCGACAAATAATCTTTGATTCATTGATACATCTCCTCCAATAAATAATCTGCCATTTAATGATAAATCTTCACCTATAATTAGTGTGTAATTGGTAGTAGTTGTATTGATTATGGTGTTATTAGTATAATTATTTACATTGAGTCGTCCATAAATAGAGACATCCCCTCCAACATATAAACGATTATTCAAAGATAAATCTCCTCCTATAAATACGCGTTGATTCATGGAAACATCACCAATAACTGTTAGGCGTTGATTCAAGGATAAATCACTACTAATAAAGAGGCGTGAATTCATAGAAACATCACCAGCGAAATATGATTGACCTGCTACTTGTAAAGATTTATTAAATGAAACATCATTTGTTACTGCAAGCTTACCGTTCATGATAACATCATTACCTATCGCTAACCTGGAATTGAGGGAAACATCACCAATTACTGTGAGACGTTGATTCAAGGACAAATCTCCACTTATAAAAAGCCTGCTGTTCATTGAAACATCACCGCTGAAATATGATTGTCCAGCTACTTGTAAAGATTTATTTAATGAAACATCATTTGTAACTGAAAGTTTGCTATTCATTGTAACATCTGAACCAATGGCTAACCTAGAATTGAGGGAAACATCACCAATTACTGTGAGACGTTGATTCAAGGATAAATCACCACTTATAAAAAGCCTGCTGTTCATTGAAACATCACCGCTGAAATATGATTGTCCAGCTACTTGTAAAGATTTGTTGAGTGAAACATCATTTGTAACTGAAAGTTTGCTATTCATTGTAACATCATTACCTATTGATAAGCGTGAATTAAGGGAAACATCACCAATTACTGTAAGACGTTGATTCAAGGATAAATCACCACTAATAAAAAGCCTGCTGTTCATAGAAACATCACCGCTGAAATATGATTGTCCAGCTACTTGTAAAGATTTGTTGAGTGAAACATCATTTGTAACTGAAAGTTTGCTATTCATTGTAACATCATTACCTATTGATAAGCGTGAATTGAGGGAAACATCACCAATTACTGTGAGACGTTGATTCAAGGACAAATCTCCACTTATAAAAAGCCTGCTGTTCATAGAAACATCCCCGCTGAAATATGATTGTCCAGCTACTTGTAAAGATTTGTTTAATGAAACATCATTTGTTACTGAAAGTTTGCTATTCATTGTAACATCATTACCTATTGATAAGCGTGAATTGAGGGAAACATCACCAATTACTGTGAGACGTTGATTCAAGGATAAATCACCATTAATAAAGAGGCGTGAATTCATAGAAACATCACCTGCGAAATATGATTGTCCAGCTACTTGTAAAGATTTATTAAATGAAACATCACTTGAAACCGCTAATCTACTATTCATTGATACATCTCCCACAACATTTAAACGTTGATTTAATGAAACGTCACCATTTACAAACAAACGTTGATTTAATGAAACATCTCCACCTACAAATAAACGGCCATTCAAGGACAAATCCTCACCAATTATAAGTGTATAATTTGTAGTTGTAGTATTAATAATGGAATTATTCGTATAGTTATTTACATTGAGGCGACCATAAATAGAAACGTCACCACCAACATATAATCTGTTGTTTAATGATAAATCGCCTCCTATAAAAACTCTATTATTTAATGAAACGTCACCATTTACTATTAAACGTTGATTCAATGACAAATCACTACTGATGAAAAGACGATTATTCATTAATACATCTGACCCAAAGTAAGATTGACCCACTACTTGTAATGATTTATTGAATGAAACATCCGAACCGATTGTCAATCGGGAATTCAATGAAACATCGCCATTTACTGTTAAGCGTTGGTTCAATGATAAATCGCCATTTATGAAAAGACGGTTATTCATAGAAACATCACCATTAAAATAAGATTGACCAACTACTTGTAAAGATTTGTTGAATGAAACATCATTTGCTACTGCGAGTTTGCCATTCATTGTAACGTCATTGCCAATACTGAGACGTTGATTCATGGAAACGTCACCTACAATGGTGAGTCGTTGGTTCAATGATAAATCGCCGTTTATGAAAAGACGATTATTCATGGAAACATCACCTACAAAGTATGACTGTCCAACTACTTGTAAAGATTTATTGAATGAAACATCATTTGTTACTGCGAGTTTGCCATTCATTATAACATCGGAACCTATCGCCAAGCGGGAATTCAAAGACACATCACCGTTTACTGTTAAGCGTTGATTCAAAGATAAATCACCATTTATGAAAAGACGGTTATTCATGGAAACATCCCCATTAAAATATGACTGTCCAACTACTTGTAAAGATTTATTGAATGAAACATCACCTAAAACAACTAATTTGCTGTTTATTGTAACATCATTTGCGACATTGAGACGTTGATTCATGGAAACGTCACCCACAACGGTGAGTCGTTGATTCAAAGATAAATCACCATTTATGAAAAGGCGGTTATTCATAGAAACATCGCCTACAAAGTATGACTGTCCGGTCACTTGTAAAGATTTATTAAATGACACATCATTTGTTACTGCAAGTCTTCCATTCATTGTAACATCAGAACCTATCGATAGTCTGGAATTTAATGAAACATCTCCCATTACTGTTAAACGCTGGTTCAATGATAAATCTCCATTGATAAAAAGCCGATTGTTCATAGAAACATCACCTCCAAAATAGGATTGACCTGCCACTTGTAAAATATTATTAAGAGATACATCTGAACCAACAGCTAAGCGAGAATTCATAGAAACGTCTCCAACAATATTCAAGCGTTGGTTCAATGAAACATCCCCATTTACAAACAAACGTTGATTCAACGAAACATCACCTCCAACAAATAATCGACCGTTTAGTGATAAATCTTCTCCAATTATTAGAGTATAATTTGTAGTTGTTGTATTAATAATAGAGTTATTGGTATAGTTATTTACATTGAGACGGCCATAAATAGAAACATCACCGCCGACATATAAACGATTGTTCAAAGATAAATCGCCTCCTATGAATACGCGTTGATTCATGGAAACATCACCCATCACTGTAAGGCGTTGGTTCAATGATAAATCACCATTAATAAAAAGTCTACTGTTCATTGAAACATCTGATCCAAAGTATGATTGACCGGCTACTTGTAAAGATTTATTAAGTGAAACATCGTTTGTTACTGCAAGTTTTCCATTCATGGTAACATCTGAACCGATTGCTAACCTGGAGTTCATTGAAACATCGCCAATTACCGTCAATCGTTGATTCAAGGATAAATCCCCACTTATAAAGAGTCTACCATTCATTGAAACATCTGACCCAAAGTATGATTGACCTGCAACTTGAAAGGTCTTGTTAATTGAAATGTCGTTTAATGATGCAGTTCCTCCTACATTCAATCTGGAATTTATCGAAACATCACCTACAACAGTGAGGCGTTGGTTCAATGATAAATCACCATTTATAAAAAGTCTACTATTCATAGAAACATCACCGCTGAAATAGGATTGTCCAGCTACTTGTAAAGATTTATTAAGTGAAACATCGTTTGTAACTGCGAGTTTTCCATTCATATTAACATCTGAACCGATTGCTAACCTGGAGTTCAACGAAACATCACCTACAACAGTGAGGCGTTGGTTCAATGATAAATCACCATTTATAAAGAGACGACTATTCATTGAAACATCACCGCTGAAATAGGATTGTCCAGCTACTTGTAAAGATTTATTAAATGAAACATCATTTGTTACTGCAAGTTTTCCATTCATTGTAACATCTGAACCGATTGCTAACCTGGAGTTCAACGAAACATCACCTACAACAGTGAGGCGTTGGTTCAATGATAAATCACCATTTATAAAGAGACGACTGTTCATTGAAACATCTGACCCAAAGTATGATTGCCCAGCTACTTGTAAAGATTTATTGAATGAAACATCACTTGAAACAGCTAATCGGCTATTCATTGATACGTCCCCAACAATATTTAAACGTTGGTTTAATGAAACATCTCCATTTACAAATAAACGTTGATTCAATGATACGTCACCACCTACAAATAAACGACCGTTTAATGATAAATCTTCACCAATTATTAATGTATAATTTGTTGTAGTTGTATTAATAATAGTGTTGTTGGTATAATTATTTACACTGAGGCGACCATAAATCGAAACATCTCCGCCTACGTATAAACGATTATTTAATGATAAATCTGATCCTATAAAAACTCTATTATTCATTGATACGTCACCATTTACAATAAGACGTTCATTAATTATAGAATCATTGGCAACATTAAGTTGACCATTCAATGAAACATCGCCATTAAAATACGATTTACCGGCAACTTGTAATGATTTATTGAAAGAAACGTCATTTGATACTGCGAGTTTGCCACTCATTGTAACATCTGAACCAATACTGAGTCGTTGATTGATAGAAACATCACCTATTACGGTGAGCCGCTGGTTCAAGGATAAATCTCCACTAATAAAGAGTCTGCTATTCAATGAAACATCGCCTCCAAAATAAGATTGTCCTGCAACTTGTAATGATTTATTGAAAGAAACGTCATTTGATACTGCGAGTTTGCCACTCATTGTAACATCTGAACCAATACTGAGTCGTTGATTAATAGAAACATCTCCAATAACTGTCAAGCGTTGGTTCAATGACAAATCTCCACTAATAAAGAGTCGGTTATTCAATGAAACGTCGCCTCCAAAATATGATTGTCCTGCAACTTGTAAAGATTTATTGAAAGAAACATCATTTGTAACTGCGAGTTTGCCATTCATTGTAACATCTGAGCCGATTGCTAAGCGAGAATTCAATGAAACATCACCAATAACTGTTAATCGTTGATTTAATGACAAATCTCCACTAATAAAGAGTCGGTTATTCAATGAAACGTCGCCTCCAAAATATGATTGTCCTGCAACTTGTAAAGATTTATTGAAAGAAACATCATTTGTAACTGCGAGTTTGCCATTCATTGTAACATCTGAGCCGATTGCTAAGCGAGAATTCAATGAAACATCACCAATAACTGTTAATCGTTGATTTAATGACAAATCTCCACTAATAAAGAGTCGGTTATTCAATGAAACGTCGCCTCCAAAATATGATTGTCCTGCAACTTGTAAAGATTTATTGAAAGAAACATCATTTGTAACTGCGAGTTTGCCATTCATTGTAACATCTGAACCAATACTGAGACGTTGATTCAACGATACGTCACCTATAACGGTGAGTCGCTGGTTCAATGATAAATCTCCACTAATAAAGAGTCGGTTATTCATGGAAACATCCCCACTAAAATAGGATTGTCCAGCTACTTGTAATGATTTATTGAAAGAAACATCGTTTGTAACTGCGAGTTTTCCATTCATTGTAACATCTGAACCAATACTGAGTCGTTGATTCAATGAAACGTCACCTATAACGGTGAGTCGCTGGTTCAATGATAAATCTCCACTAATGAAGAGTCGGTTATTCATGGAAACATCCCCACTAAAATAGGATTGTCCAGCTACTTGTAATGATTTATTGAAAGAAACATCGTTTGTAACTGCGAGTTTGCCATTCATTGTAACATCTAAACCAATACTGAGTCGTTGATTTATAGAAACATCTCCTATTACGGTGAGCCGCTGGTTTAATGATAAATCTCCACTAACAAAGAGTCGGCTATTCATAGAAACATCACCATTAAAATATGATTGTCCAGCTACTTGTATTGATTTATTGAAAGAAACATCATTTGTTACTGATAATTTGCCATTCATAGAAACGTCACCAACTATATTGAGTCTACCATTCAAAGAAACGTCACCCCCAACGAATAGACGAGTGTTTAATGATACATCGCCGCCAACGAATAATCTGTTATTAAGAGACAAATCTTCGCCAATTATCAATGTGTAATTTGTGGTTGTTGTATTTATAATAGAATTATTTGTATAATTGTTTACACTGAGACGGCCATAAATTGAAACATCACCCCCAACATACAAACGATTGTTTAATGACAAATCTCCGCTTATAAACACTCTACTATTCATGGAAGCGTCACCATTTATAATAAGACGTTGATTTATAGCCAAATCCTGTCCTACAGATAGTTGCCCATTCATTGAAACATCTCCTAATAACGATTGACCAACCACTTGAATATTTTTGTTGAAAGAGACATCATTTGATACTCCAAGCTTTCCATTCATTGTAACATCTGAACCTACTGATAAACGCGAATTCAATGAAACATCACCAATAACAGTAAGGCGTTGGTTCAAAGATAAATCTCCACTAATAAAGAGCCGGCTATTCATAGAAATATCACCTCCAAAGTATGATTGCCCTGTCACTTGAAGCGTTTTATTCAGTGATACATCATTTGAAACAGCCATTTTTCCATTCATTGTTACATCTGACCCTATGGATAAACGAGAATTCATAGAAACATCGCTTATAATTGTGAGGCGTTGGTTTAATAATGTATCATTTTTTACATACAAGCTACCATTTGTTGAAACATCGCCAGTTAGCATGGATTTCCCAGAAACTTGGAAATTTTGATTTAATGAAACGTCGCTTGAAACTGCTAATTTGCCATTCATTATTACGTCTGACCCAATATTAACACGCTGATTTAAAGATACATCGCCAAGTACAGTAAGACGTTGATTTAAAGAAACATCGCCACTAACGAAAATGCGACTATTCATAGAAACATCACCTGCAAAATAAGACTGACCTGCTACTTGAAGATTCTTATTGAAAGATACATCATTTACAACAGCTAGCTTGCCATTCATATTTACATCGGACCCAATATTAAGACGCTGATTCATGGATACATCACCTTGTATGGTGAGGCGTTGATTCAATGATACATCGCCAATAACAAATAATCTACTATTCATGGAAACATCACCCCCAAAATAAGACTGACCTGCCACTTGAATGTTCTTGTTCATTGATACATCTCCGCCAATAGATAACCGGTTATTTACAGAAACATCACTTACAATATTTAAATTCTGTATGGTAAAGTTACTTCCAATAAATAGTCTGCCATTCATAGAAACATCACCATTTAATATTGATTGACCTGCTACCTGTAAATTTTTATTGAGTGATACATCATTGGAGACAGCTAACTTGCTGTTCATTGCTACATCATTACCAATTATTACTCTAGAATTTAAAGAAACATCACCAATTACTGTGAGACGTTGATTTAAAGACAAATCGCCCATAATAAAAAGCCGATTATTCATAGATACATCACCGCCAAAGTATGATTGCCCTTCTACTTGAAGATTTTTATTAAACGATACATCGTTCGTAACTGCTAATTTACCATTCATAGAAACATCACCAACTATATTGAGTCTTGCATTTAATGAAACATCACCTCCAACAAAAAGACGCGTGTTTAATGATACATCACCTCCAACAAACAATCTGTTATTAAGAGATAAATCCTCACCAATAATTAATGTGTAATTTGTAGTTGTCGTATTAATAATTGAATTATTAGTGTAGTTGTTTACGCTGAGGCGACCATAAATAGAGACATCGCCACCAACGTATAACCGATTATTTAATGATAAATCACCACTAATGAAAACGCGATTATTCAAAGAAACATCGCCCAAAACATTGAGTCGTTGATTTAATGCAAAATCATTATTAATGAAAAGTCGGTTGATTGATACGTCACTTTGGAAATTTGTTTGGCCACCCACTTGTAAATTATTATTTATCTGAACATTTCCGCCAATCGTTACTCTATTGTTCATCGAAACATCACCAATTACTGTAAGTCTTTGGTTTAATGAAACATCACTTGTTACAAAAAGACGTTGGTTTAATGAAACATCTCCGCCAAAATATGATTGACCAGCTACTTGGAGATTCTTATTTAATGATACATCACCCAATATTACTATGCGGGAATTCATTGAAACATCACCACTAACTAAGAGACGATTGTTCAAAACTAAATCTGTACCTAAAAACAAACGATTATTCATACAAACATCACCCTGGAAAATGGATTGACCTGCTATTTGTACATTATTATTCATAGATACATCGCTTGATACTGATAATTTGCCGTTTATTTTTGCGTCTCCAGATACGTTTAATCGTTGGTTCATTGTAAAATCACTTCCAATAAAAAGACGTTGATTCATCGAAACATCACCTAGAAAAACTGACTGTCCAGCAATTTGAACATTGTTATTCATAGATACATCGCTTGATACTGATAATTTGCCGTTCATTACTACATCGCTCCCGATGTTTACCCGCTTGTTAAATGAAACATCACCAATTACCGTAAGACGCTGATTTAAAGATAAATCACCTGATACAAAAAGACGTCCGTTCATAGATACATCTCCTCCAAAATAAGATTGACCAGTGATTTGTAAATTATTGTTCAATGAAACATCACCCATAATAGATAGACGGTTGTTTAATAAAGCATCATTTGTTACATATAATCGTTGATTAAATAATGCATCACCACCTACTAATAATCTTTGGTTTAATGATAAATCACCGCCAATAAATAAGCGATTATTAAGAGATAAATCTTCACCAATTATTAGGGAATAGTTGGTTACAGTTGTATTTATGATTGAATTATTTGTATAATTATTGACACTGAGGCGTCCATAAATTGAAACATCACCGCCAACATATAAACGATTGTTCAAAGATAAATCACCCCCCACAAAAACGCGATTGTTCATAGAAACGTCACCTATGAGAGTGGTTTGTCCTGAAACATTGAGTCGTTGATTAATAGCAAAATCTCCACCCATGAATAACCGATTATTTATTGAAACATCACCAATGAACGTGGTTTGACCCGAGACAGTAAGGCGTTGATTCAATGAAACATCACCCATGACAATGAGTCGTTGATTTAATGAAACATCGCCCATCACTATGAGGCGTTGGTTTAATGAAACATCACCTGCAAAATATGATTGTCCAGCTACTTGGAGATTCTTATTTAAAGATACATCAGAGCCAATCGATAAACGGCTATTTAAAGAAACATCACCTGTAACAACTAATCGCTGGTTTAATGATACATCACCTGCAACAGTAAGACGTTGATTTAATGATACATCACCCTTTACCATTAGATTTTGGTTTAATGATACATCACCAGATACATATAGAGTATTATTTATTGTCGTTTGTCCTGTTAATTGCGTCGTGCCAGATACATCTAATGTTGCTTGGGGATTATTTAAACCAATTCCCACATTTCCTCCTACGCTTAATACTACACTTGCTGTTGGCTGAACAGGACCTCCTATATTTTGTGACGGAAGCACATCTAATGTTCCTGTTGTTGAATTAAATGATAATGCACCAATTGTTTGTAATTTTTGATTTATTGTATCCGTAAAATAAATAGTCCCCTTGTTTACATACAGTGATTGAAATGGTGCAGTAGGAGAACCTAGATTGTATAAATTACCTACGGTGGGTATTATATTTCCTCCAATAGATACATTGTTTCCAATAAAAACGTTGCCGTTCAATGATACATCGCCTGTTACAAATAATCTGCGATTTAATGAAACATCACCAACAAAATATGATTGTCCTGCTACTTGTAAATCTCTATTAAGAGAAACATCTGAACTCACTGAGAGACGGCTATTCATCGAAACATCACCTACTATATTTACGCGTTGGTTTAATGATACATCGCCTCCTACAAATAATCGTTCATTTAATGATACATCACCTCCTACGAACAATCTATTATTCAATGATAAATCTTCACCAATTATTAATGTGTAATTGGTAGTTGTCGTATTTATAATAGAATTATTTGTATAGTTGTTAACACTGAGACGGCCATAAACTGATAAATCTCCTCCCACAGTTAAGCGATTGTTTATCGATAAGTCCCCACCAATGAATACGCGTTGGTTTAATGATACATCTCCTGTTACAATAAGACGCTGATTTACCGCAAAATCACTATTTATAAATAACCGGTTTATGGAGACATCTCCTTGGAAAACTGCTTGGCCGGTAACTTGAAGATTTTTGTTTAATAATGTATCTGACCCTACTGTCAATCTAGAATTCATAGATACATCACCAATTACTATGAGTCGTTGATTTAATGATGCATCACCACTTACAAAAAGGCGTTGATTTAATGATACATCTCCAGCAAAATAAGATTGACCTGCGACTTGGAGATTCTTATTGAGAGACACATCTGAACCGATTGATAAGCGGCTGTTCATAGAAACATCACCAGCTACAGCAAGGCGTTGATTTAAAGACATATCGCCACTGATAACAAAATTCTGGTTCATCACAAAACTGCCTCCTACAAACATACGGCCATTCATTGACACATCGCCTTGGAATACTGTTTGGCCAGCTACTTGGAGATTTTTATTAAATGATACATCACCAATAACCGCGAGGCGTTGGTTCAACGAAACGTCGCCAATTACGGTAAGGCGTTGATTTAATGATACATCGCCAATTACGTATAAACGATTATTCATGGAAACATCCCCTGTAAAATAAGATTGACCTGCAACTTGAAGACTCCTGTTAAGAGACACATCTGAACCGATTGATAAGCGGCTATTCATAGAAACATCGCTCGCTACAGCAAGGCGTTGATTTAAAGACATATCGCCACTAATAACAAAATTCTGGTTCATTACAAAACTGCCACCTACAAACATGCGTCCATTCATGGAAACATCACCTTGGAATACTGTTTGTCCATTTACTTGGAGATTCTTATTTACTGTCGCATCTGATCCTATAATTAATCTTTGATTCATAGACACATCTCCATTTACAGTAAGACGCTGGTTTAACGAAACATCACCACTTATATAGAGTCTATTATTCATGGAAACATCTCCTCCGAAATAGGATTGTCCCATTACCTGGAGAACCTTGTTTAATGATACATCCCCCGCAACATCTAATCGGCTATTCATTGAAACATCACCTGCAATAGTTAACCTCTGATTAAGAGACATATCACCTCCAATTACAAAATTCTGGTTCATTACAAAACTGCCACCTACAAACATGCGTCCATTCATGGAAACATCACCTTGGAATACTGTTTGGCCAGCTACTTGAAGGTTTTTATTTAATGATACATCTGACCCAATCGATAAGCGGCTGTTCATCGATACATCGCCAACTACATTAAGACGATGGTTTAATGATACATCACCGTTTACAAATAATCGTTGATTTAACGAAACGTCTCCTCCAACAAATAAGCGTCCATTTAATGATAAATCTTCACCAATTATTAGAGTGTAATTTGTAGTTGTTGTATTAATAATACTATTATTGGTGTAATTGTTTACGTTAAGACGGCCATAAATAGATACATCACCACCCACATATAAACGCTGATTAAATGAAGCATCTCCTCCTACAAAAAGGCGTTGATTTAATGAAGCGTCACCAGCAAGAGAAAGGCGTTGGTTAAGTGAAACATCCCCGGATACGTAGAGACGTTGATTCATCGATACGTCACCTTGCAAATAGGTCTGGCCACCTACCTGAAGACTTTTGTTTAATGATACGTCTGACCCAACTGATAATCGGCTATTGAAAGAAACATCCCCAATCACATTAAATCTTTGGTTTAATGACATATCTCCGCTAATTACGAAACTCTGATTTAATGCAAAGGCACCACCAATAAAAATTCTGCCATTTAATGATAAATCGCCCTGGAGAATTGTTTGGCCACCGACTTGAAGACTCTTATTTAATGAAACGTCTGAACCTACAGAAAGCCGTTGATTCATGGAAACATCACCGACTATATTGAGGCGTTGATTTAATGAAACATCACCGCCAACAAATAAACGTTGATTAAATGAAACATCACCTCCTACAAAAAGCCTCTGGTTTAATGAAACATCGCCAATAATTGTTGTTTGACCCGCAATTTGAAGATTTCTGTTTAAAGAAACATCTGACCCAACAGACAACCGTTGGTTCATGGAAACGTCACCAACTATATTGAGGCGTTGATTTAATGAAACATCACCGCCAACAAATAATCTCTGATTTAAAGATACGTCACCCCCAACAAATAATCTCTGATTTAAAGATACGTCACTAATCATAGTTGTTTGGCCAGTAACTTGAAGATTTTTATTTAATGAAACATCCGACCCGACCGAAAGGCGGCTATTCATTGATGAATCGCCAGCAATAACAATTCGATTATTTAATGAAACATCACCACCAATTACAAAACTTTGATTCATGATAAAACTGCCGCCAACAAACATACGCCCATTCATTGAGACATCACCCTGGAATATAGTTTGGCCTCCGACTTGAAAATTTTTATTGAACGAAACATCATTTCCAACAATTAATCTAGAGTTCATAGAAACATCACCATTGACAGTAAGACGCTGATTGATTGAAACATCGCTACAAACAAATAATCTACTGCTCATAATCGAATCTCCTTGGAAAATAGTTTGGCCGGCAACCTGGAGGCCTTTGTTCATAGATACATCTGAACCTACTGATAAGCGGGCATTCATAGATACATCACCAACTATATTAAGACGTTGATTTAATGATACATCCCCTCCTACAAAGAGGCGTTGGTTGAATGATACGTCTCCTCCTACAAATAGTCTGTTATTCAGTGATAAATCTTCGCCAATAATAACCGTATAATTCGTGGTTGTTGTATTTATAATAGTATTATTTGTATAGTTATTCACATTGAGGCGTCCATAAATTGAAACATCACCACCTACATAGAGTCGACTATTTAATGATAAATCTCCACTAATAAAAACTCTCTGGTTTAATGATACATCTCCAATCACATTCAGGCGTTGGTTTAAAATTGAATCGCCACCTACATAGAGTCGACTGTTTAGTGATGCATCTCCAATAACATTTGTCTGTCCACCAACTTGGAGACCCTTGTTCATAGATACATCTGCTCCAATTGATAAGCGAGCATTCATAGATACATCACCAACTATTGTGAGACGTTGGTTTAATGATACATCTCCACCTACAAATAGCCGTTGATTTAATGAGACATCACCACCTACAAAGAGCCGTTGATTTAATGAGACATCGCCAATAATTATAGTTTGACCGCCAACTTGGAGACCCTTGTTCATAGATACATCTGCTCCAATTGATAAGCGAGCATTCATAGATACATCTCCGACTATTGTAAGCCGTTGGTTTAATGAAACATCTCCACCTACAAAGAGTCGTTGGTTTAATGAAACATCACCACCTACAAAGAGGCGTTGGTTTAGTGATACATCGCCAATAATTATAGTTTGACCGCCTACTTGGAGACCCTTATTCATGGAAACATCTGCTCCTATTGATAACCGGGCATTCATTGATACATCTCCAACTATTGTAAGCCGTTGGTTTAATGAAACATCACCACCTACAAAGAGGCGTTGGTTTAATGAAACATCACCACCTACAAAGAGTCGTTGATTTAATGAGACATCACCAATAATTATAGTTTGACCGCCTACTTGGAGACCCTTATTCATGGAAACATCTGCTCCTATTGATAAACGGGCATTTATTGATACATCTCCAACTATAGTAAGCCGTTGGTTTAATGAAACATCACCACCCACAAAGAGACGTTGGTTTAATGAGACATCACCACCTACAAAGAGTCGTTGATTTAATGAGACATCACCAACAATTGTAGTTTGACCATTGACTTGAAGACCTTTATTCATGGAAACATCGCTGGCAATATATAAACGGGAATTCATTGATACATCACCGCTTATAAAAACACGTTGATTTAACGAAACATCGCCTCCAATTATTGTTTGACCAGCAACTTGAAGGACTTTATTTATTGAAACATCACTGCTTATAGAAAGTCGACTATTCATAGATACATCACCAATTATAGTAAGGCGTTGATTGAACGATACATCTCCGCCTACAAAAAGGCGTTGGTTTAATGATACATCTCCGCCTACAAAAAGGCGTTGGTTTAATGATACATCTCCTATAATTACGGTTTGTCCGGTTACTTGAAGATTACGATTTAATGATACGTCGTTTCCAACAGAAAGTCGATTATTCATCGAAACGTCACTATTTAATGTTGTTTGACCGTTAACATATGTTTTTCCATTAAATGATGCATCACCACTTACATATATTCTACCGTTCAATGATAAATCTTCTCCCAATATCAATGTATAATTTGTAGTGGTTGTGTTAATAATACTGTTATTAGTATAATTATTTACATTGAGACGACCGTAAATAGAAACATCTCCACCTACATATAAGCGTTGATTTAATGAAACATCATTATTTACGAAAAGCCGATTATTCATAGATACGTCACTATTTAAAATAGTTTGTCCTTGTACTTGTAAGCTCCTATTAAGAGATACGTCACCTCCGATTGTTATCCGACTGTTCATTGATACATCACCACTAACATATAAACGCCCATTTAATGATAAATCACCTGCTAAGAAGAGACGACTGTTCATTGAAACATCACCGTTTAGGATGGTTTGCCCTTGTACTTGTAAGCTCTTATTAAAAGATGCATCACCTCCAATGGCAATTCGACTATTCATTGATACATCACCACTAACATATAAACGTCCATTTAATGATAAATCACCCGCTAAGAAGAGACGACTGTTCATTGAAACATCACCGTTTAAGATGGTTTGTCCTTGTACTTGTAAAGTTTTATTAAGTGATGCGTCACCTCCAATGGCAATTCGAGTATTCATTGAAACGTCGCCACCTACGTATAAACGCCCATTTAATGATAAATCACCAGCTATGAATAATCGGTTGTTCATGGAAACATCACCATTTAAAATGGTTTGCCCTTGTACTTGTAAGGTTTTATTAAACGATGCATCACTTCCAACTGCTATCCTATTGTTCATTGAAACATCTCCACTTACATTTAAACGCCCATTTAATGATAAATCACCATTTAAGATGGTTTGTCCTTGTACTTGTAAGCACTTATTAAACGATGCATCGCCTCCAATTGTAATCCGACTATTCATTGAAACGTCGCCACCTACGTATAAACGTCCATTTAATGATAAATCACCTGCTAAGAATAATCGGTTATTCATTGAAACATCACCGTTTAGGATGGTTTGCCCTTGTACTTGTAAAGTTTTATTAAAAGACGCATCGCTACCAATAGAAATACGACTATTCAAAGAAACATCACCTCCTACGTATAAACGCCCATTTAATGATAAATCACCAGCTAAGAATAATCGGTTATTCATTGAAACATCACCGTTTAGGATGGTTTGCCCTTGTACTTGTAAGCTCTTATTAAAAGATGCATCGTTGCTAACTGAAATGCGACTATTCATAGAAACATCACCATCAATATTTAATCGGCTATTTAAGGAAACGTCACCATTTAGAAGTGTTTTGCCAAATACCTGCATGTTTTGCCCAAAAGATGCGTCGCCGCTTGTTACAAATTTGCCATTCAATGATAAATCTTCGCCAAAAATCAACGTATAATTAGTTGTGATTGTGTTTATAATTGAGTTATTTGTATAATTGTTTACACTTAATCGGCCGTATATAGCGACATCACCACCAACAAATAAACGATTATTTACTGACAAATCACTACCTATAAAAACGCGGTTGTTCATTGAAACGTCCCCATTCAAAGTTGTTTGACCAAATACCTGTATGTTTCTGTTAAAAGATGCATCTGAACCTATCGATAACCTGCTATTGAATGAGGCATCTCCTGATAAAAACAACCGATTGTTTAATGAGGCATCCCCATTCAAAGTTGTTTGACCAAATACCTGTATGTTTTTGTTGAATGATGCGTCTGACCCTATCGATAACCTGCTATTGAATGAGGCATCTCCTGATAAAAACAACCGATTGTTTAATGAGGCATCCCCATTCAAAGTTGTTTGACCAAATACCTGTATGTTTCTGTTAAAAGATGCATCTGAACCTATCGATAACCTGCTATTGAATGAAGCATCGCTTGATAAAAACAACCGATTGTTTAATGAGGCATCCCCATGTAAAATTGTTTGACCAAATACCTGTATGTTTCTGTTAAAAGATGCATCTGAACCTATCGATAACCTGCTATTGAATGAAGCATCGCTTGATAAAAACAACCGATTGTTTAATGAGGCATCACCATGTAAAATTGTTTGACCAAATACCTGTATGTTTTTGTTGAATGATGTGTCTGACCCTACTGATAACCTGCTATTCATAGAAACATCCCCCGCGATGTTGACGCGTTGATTTAATGAGATATCACCCCCAACATACAAACGCCCATTTAATGACAAATCTCCTCCCAAAAACAAACGGCTGTTCATTGAGACATCACCATTTAAGATTGTTTGACCAAACACTTGAACGTTTCGGCCAAAAGATGCGTCTGAGCCTACCGATAACCTGCTATTGAATGAGGCATCGCTTAATAAAAATATGCGGCTGTTCATTAAAACATCACTATTTAAGATTGTTTGACCAAACACTTGAACGTTTCTACTGAAAGATGCATCTGACCCTACTGAAACGCGACTATTTGTAGAAATATCTCCGGCAACGTACAATTGACCATTGAAAGATGAATCTCCAGCTAAAAATAAGCGATTGCCAATTACTACATCATTAGTAAGTCTTGTTTTTCCAGCAACATAGATATTTTGATTAAAAGATGCATCTGCTTTTACAAATAATCGTGTATTTATAGATACGTCATTTACGACTCGCAAAATTCCGTTCATGTTTGTGTTCCCATTCAATAATGTATTTCCTGCAACATCTAATGTATATAAATTTCCATTCTCATCCAAATCTACATTACGTTGGTCATCTTTTCCAATTGCTACTATACCTGCATACGTCATCATTACAGTTCCTAGACCGATTCCATATCCGTCTGTGTTTATCAAATCGCGTAATAATAAATCACCATATACTTCGTCATATGATAACGCACCATAATCTATGAATTTTCCCTGTAAATCTGTTCCTGAAAAATAAACCGTCCCTTGGGATGCAGTTAATTTAACGCAAAATATTTCATTAAATCGATTATCAAATGAACCAATGTTTGAGGTAGAATTGGTGAATAAAATAGTATTTGGATTAGATGGTGTTGATGTTATTGTTGCTGTTGCTAATTGACTCATTGTAATTGTTTTTGCTACAGAATCAATTGATACAACATGAGTTCCACTTGGTACGCCATTTATTACCTTTATAACTGCACCAAGACTTATTCCATTCGTAGAGGATAAGTTTGTAATGATAGCTGATTTGTTTGTTAATTTTCCTGTTACAGAAATAATCGTAGTTGATGCTGGCATTATATCTCCCTGAGCGTACAGTGTTTTTCCAACTGTTAATCCATTATTTAATGATAAATCACTAGCTACTGCAAGTCGCCCATTCATTGAAACATCGCCATGTAAGAGAGTTTTTCCAAATACTTGTATATTTTGACCAAATGATGCGTCACTTCCTACAAAAAGACGAGAATTCATAGAAACATCCCCATTTTGAACCGACTTACCAAATATTTGAACGTTATTATTGAAGGATACGTCACTACCTACAAAAAGTCGAGCGTTTAAAGATACATCGCCAGTTAAAAGGGTTTTCCCAGCAACATAGATATTTTGATTAAAAGATGCATCTGCTTTTACAAATAATCGTGTATTTATAGATACGTCATTTATAACTCTCAAAATTCCGTTCATGTTTGTGTTCCCATTTAATAATGTATTTCCTGCAACATCTAATGTATATAAATTTCCATTCTCATCCAAATCTACATTACGTTGGTCATCTTTTCCAATTGCTACTACTCCTGCATACGTCATCATTACAGTTCCTAGACCGATTCCGTATCCACCCGTGTTTATTAAATCATTCAATAGTAAATCACCATAAACATCATTATAAGACAAAGAACCTAAATTAATGTCTTGTTTGGTTATTTTATCAGGTCCTGTAAAATAAATTGTACCTTGTCCTGCTGTTAATTTAGCACAATAAATTTCATTAAATTTGTTATTTGCATCACCTATATTTGATGGTCTAAATTTAAATGTCAATGCTGAACTTATTTTTGTGACAGGTGAATTTTGTGACATTAATACGCTGTTACTTTCAGCATTTATTGAAACAACATAAATATCTACTATATTTCCACCGCTATATATAGGCAAATCATCGCAAATAATAGATGAACCAATTATTATTCCTTGAATTGACGATAAATTACTTATTATTGGAGAGTCATTTGTTAAATTACCTGTGCTGTTTTGAGTTAATGTTGGTGCTGGCATGATATTTCCTCCGGCATAAATGTTTTTACCAACCGTCAAATTTTTGTTCATGGAGGCATCGCCCGACATGTCCATACGACCATTTAATGATAAATCCTCCGCAAGAATAAACTCATAATTTGTGGTAACCGTATTAATGATAGAATTGAATACCGAACTTGACGTATAATTTTTTATTGAGAGTTTTCCATTAATAATCAAATCTTTATCGATATAAACATTTCCATTTAATGATACATCAGAGCCAACTTGTAACATTCCCATTAAATTTGTATTACCATATGTTTCAAGGTCACTAGATAATGCTACTGCTCCGGCAAAAGCGGATTGACCTTCAACATATAAATCATTTGATAACGTTGTGCTTGGACCATTCACATATAAATTACCATTTAATGATGCGTCTCCTGCTACTAATAGATTACTACTTAAATATGAATTTCCTGTTATTGCGAAATCATTTGATAAAACTACGTCTCCGCCAAATGCGGATTGACCTTGTACATATAAATCGTTTGCTAATGTCGTTTGTTGGCCATCAACGTTTAAATTACCATTTAATGATACATCAGAACTAACTAATAAAATTCCTGACAAATATGAATTTCCGGTCACTGCAAAATCATTTGACAAAACTACATCACCTGCTAGAGCAGATTGACCTTGAACATATAAATTATTTGATAATGTCGTTTGTTGGCCATCAACGTTTAAATTGCCATTTAATGATACGTCAGACCCAACTAATAAAATTCCTGATAAATATGAATTTCCACTTACTGCAAAATCATTCGACAAAACTACGTCTCCAGCCACTGCTGTTTGCCCTTGAATATATAAATCACCACTAAATGTTGACGAAGAACCATTAACCAATAAGTTACCTCCAATGGTACTATCACCCTCCTGTGTCAACATCCCCTTTACCTCTAATCCATTATATATTGTTGCGTTTCCCTGTACTGAAATATTATTAGACAATTGTAAATCACCCGCAAATGCGGATTGACCTTGGACATATAAATCTCCACCAATATTACTTATTGGTCCATTAACAGTAAACATTCCATTAATTAAACTATCACCTTGTTGAATGGTTGTTCCATTTATAACTAAATTTCCATTTATTGATGCATCCTGACCTACAAATAAATGTCTATTGATTGATACATCTTTGAAAAATGTGGTTCCGCGATAAAAAATAGAATTACCATGTACAAACAAGCGGTTTTTAAGTCCGGCATCGCCAATTTGGCTTAACCCTCCGCTAATAAATAAATTTCTTTTCAAATACATGTCCGTGTTTGCATATAATTTTCCATTTAATGAGATATCGCTATTTAAAACCGTTTTTCCGTTTACTACCAAATCGCTTCTTAAAAAAAGTTTTCTATGTAAGGTTGTATCTCCTAGAACCGAAAGGTCGTTATTTAATGAAACGTCAGTTGGAAATGTCACATTTTGCCCATTGAATGTTGGCAGAAAATATGTTGTATTTACTCCGCCTGTTGTAACCGTTAGCACATTATGGGTTGGTAACCCACTTTGACCTGCGTAGTGCCCGGGAGGATTCGTAGGCATCGCTTGGTGTATATATATAATTATAAACAATTATATTTATATAATACTTAATTAAAGCAGTAATTAAAAATCATTCAAAAATTTATTTCTAAATATCTGTTTTTTTGGAGTTTTCCTAAGATAATTTTGCCTTCACGTATCCATCATTCGTTGATTCCTTAGAAATTGGTATCCAAAAGTATTCTACCCCAATTTCCCGTATCATAACAAATATATAAGTAATAATTACCATCTTGTCCACCAAAGGCAACATCGCCCTTCTGTCCATATCCGAGAATACTGACAGTTATGTGGTTATTTTCTTGGACGTTTAATTCACCTGGTGGTCCAGGTGGGCCTGGATTGCCGTCACCACCTTGGGGACCCGGTTGTCCTGGCTGACTGGCTGCATAAAGTAATTCGTTGTACGATTGTTCTGTGATTTCGGTTTGTCCTAATACAATGCTTCCTGTAATAATATTATTACCACTGATTGCAGCATCACCGTTTACGTGTAATGTACCAACTACGCTCAAATTACTTACGGGGGTTTTTGACATTTATAGACAATCCTTAGAAAAAAAATTATAAATTTGGATCAAAATATGGATCGTCTGATAAATCGATTTTAAATAAATAAATATAGAGTTGAATAATTCGATTTTTAATAGAATACAGTTTGATGTGATTACCGTTTTGATTAAAATCGACGTTCTGTGTGATATCCAAATCAAAGAAATAATAGTAAAGATAGTTTATTTTTTCATTCAAATAATCATAGTCTTCTATTTCATATTCAGTGTCTATAGTTAAGTCAATGTTAAAAAAATAATTGTACAAGTTACAGATTTGCGTACTAAATAATATTAGTTGTTCAGTAACAGGATTGTAATTTGGATATACTTCTAAATCTACCTGGAATAAATACTGGTACAAATGACTCATTCGCTGTTTTAATTGAATTACGTCTGGATTTAATGTTAATAAACAAACATTATAAATAGAACTTGTATCAAAGGTGCCATTTATACTGTCAATGTTACTAATTGTTATTTCACCCGTTGTAGGAATGTACTCATTTACTAATCCTTCAAAAAAATTATTAATATTAGAATCACTATAACAACTGATACTACTGTCTATAGTAAAATTATGTAAGTGTAGGTCTACAGTGAATGTAATAAATCCATGTTTGATTGGTGTGATTCTATATGGTTTTATTGTTTTTGTATGGTATCTATTTGTTGCAACCAATTGGTTGGTTTTTGGTCGCATTCCTGGTGGATGATTTTTATATTCGTCATCGCACTGGGATTGAGGAAGATAGTATCCTACACCATTTTTGTGATTGAATCCTAAAGGCGTTATTTGGTTTTCGTGACAACGATTTCCATATTCGTTTATACGATTCATAAATTCATCAAATCGCTTGCCATAATCTTCATATCGTTTGCAATTATCGTTTTGATGACTATACATCTGTTTCATTTTTCTCACTGATGTATAATCTCCTGATGACATATTTTTATTTCTCTATAATAGAATACGCGAAAAGATTTGTCGGCGATTTATTACATTTGATTTGTAATCATCTCTAAATTTGTCGTGAAAAGGTTGTTTAAAATTTATCCATCATTATTATAACAAATGGAGAACCTTGATTTAGATATAAATAATTATACTTTTAAAGACCTTGAAAAATTCTTTCGTTTAAAGCCGAATTCTAATTACACTGCCACTGATGTTGAATTAAAAGAATATCAAATTCGAGAACAATTATTGAAAAGTGGACACATTGATAAGCGATTTAAACGCGACTTGATTGAATTCTTAGAGCAAGCTAAAAAATGGATTATCAATGCAAAATGCAAACCAAAAGAAAAACCTCCAACTATCATTCCAAAAAATTATCAATTGGACCCCTATGATACACCTATTTCTAAACCTGTTCTTAGTCGGAATGTGGAATTAATTGAACGCCCTGAAACGCAATATATTTATACTAATAATAGTGATTATTTTCCAGGCGTTATAAATCCACTCAATACTCGTGTCATAAATAAATGTTTAAGTATAGATACTAAGTTTAGAGAGAGTATTTATACTACGCAGAGTTCGGATTTTACAATTCAATTGACGACAAAACTTAATAAGGTTGTTTCGATGGAATTGTCGGCAATTGAATTACCACTTACTTTTTATGGAATTTCGGCTAGTAATGGAAATAATTATTTATATATCAAAATAAATCATGATACAGATGAATATGATAATCTTGAATCCGATAAAATATTTATTATTCCTGATGGTAACTATAATGCAGTTGATCTAATTCATAAGATAAATTCTATTGTTTCTCCCAAAAAAGAGGACGATACACTCCTTGAGCCTGACCTTATTTTTTCCTACCTAGAGTTTGTGCTGGATATTACTGAAAATGGCTCGGGTAGTGGTAAGGTTATTATACATACAGTTGGCGAATTTGCCGATACAATAAATAGTATTACTCTTGATTTTACGCGAGATATACACGGAACACCTGATTCTACAAATATTGCAACGCGTATTGGGTGGAATTTGGGGTTTATTAAACCTGTTTATTCGGATGAGATTTATTATACTGGTGAAACCGTAATAGAGTCTAAAAATACCCGATACGTTTATTTATCCATTGATGATTTTAATAAAAATTCAAATAATCCATTCGTTAGCGTGTTTAATCAATCTATTTTAAATGATGATATTTTAGCAAGGATTTCAATTAAAGGTTCTCATCTCAGCCTTATTATGGAGAATGAACTTACGATTATTACAGAACCCCGTCAATATTTTGGACCAGTTGATATACAACGCATGCGGATTCGATTATTTGACGAATATGGCCGAATTTTACAAATGAATGGCTCGAATTTTTCATTTTGCTTGAAAATGAAATTATTATATGACCTTTAATATATATTATTATGCCTTATAAAACTCAAAAAGTAAGAGGAAAACGAAACTGTTATCGAGTTTTAAATACTCGTTCGAAACATGCTTTTTCAAAATGTACGACACGCAAAAATGCCAAAAAACAAATGAAATTGCTACGTGCAATCCAGTTTAATAAGAATTTTGTTCCGAATTCTAAAACAAGAAAACAACAGACAAGAAAAATCTAATAATACTATATATGGGATTATTTGATTTTTTTAAAAAAAAGACGGTTTTAATTGAACGCCATGTTCCGGCACAAAATGGAAATAAGGCATTTGTACAGAGATATAAGGTATCTGCCAAAGCTTCGGATTTTAACACTACTTCTGAAAAAAAAGGAAAAACTCAGAAAAAAACGCTTTCTTTAAAAAATAGAGATGACAAAAAAGATACGTTCAAAATCTCTTTAGAAGATTTTAACAGATGGATTAAAAAAGAAGGTTATAAAGAGGTAAGTCACGGTGGCAAAAAAACACAAAATGACCGTCTAAAACGAAGTGGGCAGAGAACTAGAAAGAATTATTTACGTTGACCACTTACATAGACCGATTTCGCGATGTTTTTTATTACCTTTTTTTCCGTTTTTTCTGAATCCTCATCCGCTCCATAAACGCCACGCATCATTTGAAGACAATCTTCATATTCTGGTGACTGTACGTTGTTAAATCCTTCGGGATGTTCTCGAACATACTGTGATAATTTCCGAATATTTTTATTTGATATATGGGTTATTGCGTTTTTCATATGTTTAGAGTCCGCACCTGACTCTTTTACCCAGCCAGTTTGATCCTTTATATGAAGTGTTTCGCGTTTGGTATCTGTACAATGCAATGGTCTTGAATTTATATCGCAATTTTTGAGTCCACGCTGTATAATATTGGTGATTGCTTCGACTAATCCATGCTCCTTTGCACAAAATAAGTCTGAATCCTCTATTTTGAGCGAATTTACAAACTCATTTAATGTAATTGCATCCTTACATTCTTCGTTTAAAAACACATTAAAATTAATAGTTTTGTTCTCAATATTGTTCTCAACCTTCTCAATATTATTCGTAATTGTTGTGGGTGTTTGCTTTAATTGTTTGTTTTCCTCTAAGAGCTGTTGATTCTGCTTCATTAAAAATGTACACATTTCTTTACTATGTTCTAGTAAAGAATTGTTCTGTTCTAATAATACGTTATGTTGATGTAATATAACGTTTGATAATGGCATATCTGGATTTGAAACTATCGACAAGTTTGTACTAACGATAGGTATTTTAATTTTTCCATTATTTGGTATTTTAACTGATTCCCAAATATTTTTTAAATCTTTGTAATATTCACTTGTTACATCATCCGTTAGGTTTGTAAATATTACCTGGTTATTTTTAAAAAACATTTGCTTTACTCTACTTGGAGTTCTCGGATTTACAAAATAAATAAATCCCTTTATTTTGTTCTCATTTTCTATGCCAAAAACATGATATTTCGATTCCACTGACTTTAGTTTTTCACTTATTTCATCATTATATTCTAATTCATAGTGAAATTTACGGGTTCTCTTATTTTCCATTATAAGCTATACCTACAAAACATTTTATATCATTTGACATAAATTTATTTACTGCACAGATTTTTTCTAAATGCACAGATTATGTGTGTTACTGCACAGTTGGAAAATGGCGGTTATTAATCAAAATAAAATATTTCCTTACCTATTATGCTTTGTCTTATTAAAAGTTTTAATAATTAAACATTTTGCGTAATTTAGTCAATCTGTGCAGCTGTGCAGTTAGGGTTATGCAGCCAAAATTATGCAGTGTCGCGTTTTATACTTTTGATGGTTTTGCTGCATGTCAGTCACAACGACCCTTTTTAAAATTCTATCCTGGCTTTTTGAAAAATGGACAACATGGACCTTGTCCATTTTCTAAAATTTATGGACTTTATTTTCTAGGATTGAGAGAACCTTGATTGAATTATTTTACGTTAAATATACTCAGAAACTATACAAATTATTTTTACATTATTAATGATTCTAATTACTGAAAAACATGTAACCTTATGTGTAGGCTAATTGTTTTTTTTAAAATCACAAAACCTATGGTATTTTATATGGCGGATGAATCTGATAGACACAAAAGAAGATGTAAATGTCATAACAAAAGACATTGCCGAGGTAAGACGGGGCCTACTGGATCAACAGGACCTACAGGAAAAGTTGGCTCAACGGGTGGTAATTCGATTGAATTTGTTTTATCGTCTTTGGTTATTGCTATTTCTTCTGTCGTTGGAACAGCTTCGGTAACAACAGCTGGTACTGCTAGTGAATTTATGATTAGATTAATTTTTTTAAAAATAGTTTAACTGGTTCTTTCGTATACAATAACTTAATGTTGTTATTGTATATTCCATAAGCATATAAAACGATGACTACGTAATAAATTTAAACAATATTATAAAACAAGATGGAGTTACTAAGTGATGAACAAAAACACATACTATTTGAAATAAAAAAAGGGCGAAATGTTATTGTAGATGCAGTCGCAGGAACAGGGAAAACTACGCTTATTTTGTCTATACCTTTAGTAAATCCAAAAAAACAGTTGTTACAAATGACTTATAATAAATCATTAAAACACGAGGTTCGCGAAAAAATAGATAAAATGGGTTTGAAAACAATAACGGTACATACATATCACAGTTTGGCAAAGAAATATTATGCGGATGATGCCCATGTTGATTCAGGAATTAAACGAATTGTTCTCAATAACACACCGCCAATAAAAGTGCTTCCCAAAATAGATATTTTAATACTAGATGAGCTACAAGATATGACGTTTTTATATTTCTGTTTTATGATAAAATTTGCCAAAGACCTCGGTTCTAAGATTCAACTACTAGGATTGGGTGATTATATGCAGGGATTATATGAATTTAAAGGGTCAGATATTCGTTTTTTGACTCATGCCGAAACAATTTGGAAAACTCACCCAAATTTGAGAACTAAAAAGTTTGTAAAATGTACGATGAAAACCTCATATCGTATTACAAATCAGATGTGTTCTTTTATAAATAATGTGCTATTAGGAGAACCAAGGATGAATGCTTGTCGGAATGGAGTAAATGTGCAGTATATACGTAATTCTGCCTATAATATTCAAATCATAGTTTGTGCCGAAATATTAAAATTACTAGAGGCAGGTGCAAATCCTAGCGATATTTTTATCATTGGACCATCAGTAAAGGGTCCCTATAGCAGTATTCGTAAATTAGAGAACATGTTGGTAGAAAAAAATATTGCCTGTCATGTACCTATGTTGGAAAATTCGAATATTGATGAACGCGTAATTGAAGGTAAGATTGTGTTTTCTACATTTCATTGTGTAAAAGGTCGACAGCGTCCTTATGTATTTGTAGTGGGGTTTGATAATTCTTATTTTAAATATTATGCCAAGACTTTACCAAGGGATATTTGTCCAAATACGATTTATGTAGGTTGTACCCGAGCAACACATGGTCTTTATGTATTAGAAAGTAATACGAAACCCGAAGACAGACCCTTGGAATTTCTTCATATGAATCATTCTCAAATGAAAGAGCAATCATATATTCAATTTCGCGGCATACAGCAAAGTATTTTTCAAGATGTGGAAGAAACGGGTACAAAATTAGTTACACCTTTAACACCAACCGAAATGATTAAATTTATTCCTGAATCTGTTCTCGAAGATATATCCTTGGTCTTAGAAAAAGTATTTATTCGAGAACCTACTCAAATGCTGGAATTAAATATACAAAATGTCATTGAATCGAAAAGTGGTTATTTTGAGGAAGTAGGTGATTTAAATGGTATAGCAATTCCAGCAATGTATTATGATTTTTTGATGAGTGCATGGTCCCCTCCCAATTCAGAGGAATCGAGTATCATGCATGATATTTTACAAACAAATATAGATATGCATGGCGAAATAAAAAATGAGTATTTAAAGACGATTATTGAGAACCTGCCGAAGAAGATAGAATCAATATCTGATTATTTGTTATTTGCCAATGTGAATTTGGCTATTCAAGAATCACTTTATTTTAAATTGAAACAAATTCAACCCGATGAATACAACTGGTTAACGGAAGATATAGTAACGGAATCAAAAAACCGGCTGCGAATGACAGTAGGTAGGGATTGTCAAAGTGAAATGCCCAAAATAGAGGAATATATAATTTATGGGTCGATGGATGAACAGCATGTCCAAATTGATCAGTTATTAAGTCCGCTTTTTGAGGGACGAAAATTTCGGTTTACTGCTCGTGTAGATATTATAACTGAGACTATTTTATGGGAATTGAAATGTACGAGTGAAATATCGAACGATCATAAATTACAGTTAGTTATCTACGCTTGGCTCTGGAATATAAGAGTGAATCCATCTGGATTTCAAAATAGTAACGAAAAAAAGTTTAAAATATATAATGTTCGGACAAATGAACTATTGACGCTGAATGCCTCAATGGAAGAGCTGAATTTTATTGTGATTTCAATCTTGAAAGGGCGGTTCCAAAGGGAGGGAGATAAAACAATAGAGGAATTTTTGTATGACTGCGAAAATGCAATGAATAAAATATAACTATTTTTCATACCAAATCTCATGTTTGAAATGAAAAAATTTAAGCAGACTCAGTAGAGGCGGCGGGTTCGTCGTTCTTAATAAAGCGTTTTACACACTCCCAAATCTTAGCAGACTCATCCATACTATACGCACCCCGACGTTGTGCCATGTTTAAAAAAGCAACCATCAAATTTAAGGAAACATTATCATCAGTAACTGGGATATCAACGAGGCGAACCTGTGGAACCTCCTTGGACTTAGTCTCATCTACGGCATCGGGCTCTTGGGTCATGGTAATATTATCCATATAAAAAAACCAAACATTTTTCTAAATAATTTTAAACGCATTGGATTTATTGGCAAGAGGTATGAAGATGGCAACAAGAATCATTTTTATAAGGAGTTTTTTTACAGTATCCGCCATTTTTTAATGGATTTCCACAAACGTATACATATAGTCCATGGGAAAGCCGCTTTTTATTAGAATTCCAAGCCGCACTTGCTTCGTCAAAGTCGATAAATACGTCTAATTCAGTAAAGTGAACAGTTTTACTTTGGCTACGGGTCTTCATATGATTTGTTTTAGAGTAGTATTCATTGTATGTATTTCAATTTTTTTACTGCGTAAATATATAATGAATATGAACCATGACGATGATGATTATTCTTTAAATAGTTCTACCTCTCCTAACAAGGTAGTTATTTATGATGCAAACGAAGACAGACATGTTATTGATTATACAGATATAAATGTAGATTATTCAAAAATAGATAATTTATCACCAGGTTGGTGTATGATGTTGGTTTTTCAAGATAATTTAAATCGGCAAATTGGATTTAATCGTTGGAAAAGATATGTTTCTGCTAATTTTTGGAATTACTTGACTACCCCAATTAATTTTACCATTACATTATTTACTGCTATATCAGCTGGACAAACAGGTACAGGTAGCGTATTTTTATCAAATACACAATTATTCGCGATTTTATTTGCCTCTTTTATATTATCAACTATTAATACATTTTTTAAATTAAAAGATAAATCAGAAATTAGTTTTGAAATAGCAAAACAATATGATGCATATGGAGCGAAATTCGAGAAAATATATTATACGAACATTAAAAGTCAGTCTGACGTAGAAACCCGATTACAAAGTTATCAAGAACTTCATGAAGAAATTGGTACATATGTATCGAGTGAAAATTTTGAAAATGTTGATTATTTTTCTGATTTATTGTTTGTTTGTTTTAAACGTGTTTGCTATTGTTTTATTAATAATAATTTGAAACAGGTAAATGCAGATGAGAGCTTTTGGTACTTGGATGGTGTAAAAACTGCACAAACCAAAGAATTGATGTTAAATACTCAGAGTTTGTTTGTCTATGACTTTACCAAATTTAAGCCGAAAAACAATTTCTTTGGATTATTTGGAAAAAAAGACCAAAAATATGCTTTGCCCAAAAATGGGGTTGTAAAATTAAAAGATGGAAAAATAGTGGAGATTAATAATGAAATTGTGCATTCAGAAAATATATCTACGTGTATTAGCTGTTTTGTGACTGAATCAAACCAGGAATGCTGTGCTCGAGTTAATAAATGGTGTAATTATCACTTTTGTAATGCCATTTCGAATTGTTATCAAAAAATATGTCATTGTGAATGTTGTGAAATTAGCCTTGAAAAACCAAATGGATCGTCTAGAGAGGTTGAGACAAATGATGATAATAGTGATAACTCGTTTGAAGAAATGCCTCATAGTATGATAGAAATATCGCATAGAGTTTAATTTGCAAACGGGTTTTCATTTTTCTATTGTTTGGTAAACTATTCAAAGCGATTCTAGATAGATTTTTCGGTTAATATATTGTAACAAAATGCTATAAAATTGTAAATAGGTCAAGTTTGAGGGGGCGTTTTTACCCATGGTTACACTACATCCGCCAGTTTCTAAATAAGAAACATCAAATTTATGTATGTTTTTTGAGAACGCATAAAAAAGAATATCACGGACGTTCCCCATATTTTCTGGTTTCACATGTAAATGTAATGATATTTTTGATGGTGGAATACCAAAAAATAAACAACTATCGAGTATATAAGAGAAATCGTCTATATGTAATGTTCCCATAGTATCGGATAAACAAAGCTCATCAAAAATAAAATCAGTATGGTAAGTCAATATTTCTTTCAAGATGAAATCATTGTCAATTTTTCCCGAAATAGGACATTCATTAATACAGGAAATATAGAGTTTTGTTTGATAAAGTTGAGAACCTGGTTCTCGAATTATCATATCAATCATAGTTTGGAATTGTTGTTTTGCATCTTGAACTGATTTCCTAGTGTTTTTAAGTTGAAATTCATTCGAGACAGACGTAATAAAGGAAAAATGCTTTACATTATGATCAAATGCGAGTTTTAGTTTTTCTATGGAGGAAATCAGCATAAATAGTTTGGGTATTTTTATATTGGAAATATCATCTAGATCGCGAGAACTTTCGTGACGTGTTTGAATATCGTGGATTTTTTTATTTGCATGATTAAATAACACTAAGGAGTCGTTGAAAACGGGTAGGATTTTTGATGAAACGAGAGAACCAACTTCTATTTTTGTGGCAGTATTTGCATGAATTATGGAATGAAATAGTTGGATTTTTTTAGGAAAGGTGAAGTTCTCTGATTTGGCTGATTGAATCCCATCGCGAAGAGAAACATCGAATAAAATGGGGTTCAATTTGTCTAAAATGGCTTTCCGTTTATAACATTGTTGAATAGATTGTTTAATAAGGTAACCAGGAAACATTTATTTGTATATTATATTTGTAATATACAAAAATACAATGAAAAAACCACAAATTATATTAATTCCATACCAGATATTTCCTTCATCATTCGTCTGCTGGTAGTTTCTACGAGAAGTCCACCATTGGCATAAATGCCATAATTAGTATAGTAGTTTTTGTTTTCCAAGGCAAGATGCCAAATATTGTGAAGTCCTTCTTCTTTATAGGGTGTTGCACGTTCATCTATAGCAGCAATTAATCGGATTTTATCATCTGTAGTATAAATATCTCCCATAAATTCAATGGTTTTTTCCGTCTGTTCGGGTGTTAATTCGTCAACAAGAATAGAATGGCAACCTGTAATAATTAAATCATCTGTTAATTCAGGATAGTTTTCAGGAGTGCATATATATAAACGTGCCTTTGAATTATTTTCGTGACTTGGGTTATAAATTTTAGAATGACCAATCATCTCAACGGGTAAGTATCCGTGTAAATATGTTTTTACCAAGGTGCCCTTTCTAATATCTTGGATTTTTACATAGGTTTCTAAATCTTCAATAAGACAAAGAATTTTTGAATCTTCTTTGAAGCAAATAACTGTATAAATGACTGTTGTACTATCGGGTATACCCCAGTATTGTCTCCAAGTGGTACTTCCGCTTTGGATAGAAGACGGATTTTGTAAATTTCTAGACAAGACAATCGTTGTTAAACTAGTACAACCACTGAACGCACCTTCACCAATAAAAGTTACTAAATCAGACATCTCTATGTATGTTATAGATGTGTCGTTTTGAAACGCGTAGTCTCCAATTCTGGTAACAGCGGGTGGGATAATAATAGTTGGTGGCATATACTATATATAAATATTTTTTTTATTCAAATAGGTCCTAAGCTGTTCAATGAAGCACAGCCAGCGAATGCGTTATTTCCTATTGTTGTCAAAGTACTTGGTAACTGAATAGTAGCGAGAGATGTACAACCAGAGAACGCTCCATTAGGTACACTAGATATGGAGGAGGGAATGGTAATTGTTTGTAAATTAGTACAATCTTTGAACGAATTGATTCCTAACGAAGTTATATTATTGGGAATAGTCACCGTAGTCAAATTTGTACAACCAGAAAACGCACCTTCACTAATAGATGTAACGGTACTGGGTATGGTCACGGTAGTAATATCAGTATTACCTTGATAAGTATTACCTCCAGTATACCAATTTGTATGAGTAGAAGGTATGTATACTGAAACCAAAAACACTTGAACCGTATTATCGGAAGCAGTTATAGTGATAGTGATAGTATTATCACCAAGTTGTAAACCTGTTTCACCTGAATAAGAAACCGTAGAAGTTTCTTCATAAGGCGTGGCAACAACTGCAACAGAGGTAACTAAATCGGGTGAATAATAAGTACCGTCTATTTGAATATTAGTTCCATTAATAGATATAGTCACATCAGGAATAGGTGCCGAAATCGTTATAGTTATATTGTTTAATTTAGTCCAATTGTAATTTGAAAAGTAATATAAATCGTTACCGCTAATTTGCCATTCGGTGGCATTGTAAAGAGAATCTAACTGAGGAATACTAGTTATGTTTGTTCCGCTGCCAGAAAAAACGTGATTAGCACCAAAAGCATAATCAGCACTAAACGCATAATCGAAATTTAAAATGTTCTCAGTTGGATTTATATCGTTATAAAAGTTTGTAACATTATTACCACCATCTACACGAAATCTTCCAGTAAACACCTGATTACCACTTAACTTAATTTGTAATGTATAATTTTTTCCTATGACAAACCCACTTTTAGAAAATGGAGAATTATGAGTTGTGCCACTATATGTTAAACTGGAACCAGCAGAAAAAGATGTAGGGACAACATTATTGAAATAATTAACATTCCAATTCATTGGATGACTAGTATCCCCACTTATCTGACCATTATTAAATTGAGTAGCATTAAAGAACATTGAATCCATATTTGTAACACTACTAGTGTTCCAAGAGAATAGGACAATATCATAAGAGATATTTTGGTTAAAAGAAGTAGCACCTTGAAACATTGAAAACATATTATTAACTTTACTAGTATTCCAATTACCTATTGGTTGATTAAAACTTGAAGCTCCACGAAACATTTCTTGCATGGTAGTAACGTTTCCTACATTCCAATCACCAATTTGTTGATTAAAGCTTGAAGCTCGATTAAACATATTTGACATATTATAACAATTGCTTGTATTCCAAGTGCCAATTGGTTGATTGAAAGAAGTTGCCCCAGCGAATAATTGATACATACCAATTACATTATTAGTGTTCCAATTCCCAATCGGTTGATTAAATGCAGACGCTCCATAAAAGCTATATTGTAAATATATGTTATTACTTGTATTCCAATCACTTATTGGTTGATTAAAAACTGGACAAGCTGAAAATATTCCTGTTAAATCTGTTACATTACTAACATCCCAGTCATTTAAAGGTTGATTAAATGCAGACGCTCCATAAAAACAACAATTTAGATTATTGACATTTCTAACATTCCAGTTATTAATATTTGAGTTAAATGTTTGGCAACTAGAAAAACAATTTAAAAAACTAGTATCAGTCATAATACTAGGTGTGTCTGTAGCAGTAAAAATTAAACTATTTAAATTAGCAAACTGTGAACCACCACGACTTAAAGGAATGGCACCAAATTGTGTAACCGTTAAATTCGTATAGTTGTTGTAGTAATCTTTGACATTGTTAAATGACAATCCATCGTTTTGATTATCATCTACATATGTGAAGGTAACTGTAACAGTAGCAATGTTTGTAGTTGTATTAATATCGTTGATATTGCTTAATACAGTAAAACTTTCATTTGTATTAATGATAGGTAAATTAGTTGTTATATCAGTATCTGAAGGAGGACTTCCTGTTGTGAACGTAAACTCGTAAATAAAAACACCCGAAATAAAAGACATTGCTGTTGCAAAAATTCCGAAATTAGATACTGCAGCTATAGAGCCTTGATTATCTATTATGATTGAATACCATTGTTGATTCTGTACTTGTAATGTATATAAGTCATTAAATAATGACCAAGTATTTCCACTGTCATTAGATAAATAAATACCACCCCCATTAACACCTCCTAGAACAGCAGCTGCAATTTTTGTACCATCTCTGCTATAAGAAATAGAACTCCAATTTTGATTTTGAAGACCCGATAATCCATTGTTTCCATCATCGGGAACAAGTGACCAAGTATTTCCACTGTCATTAGATAAATAAATACCACCACCATTACCATCCTCATAATAATCATAAACAACTGCAGCAATTTTTGTACCATCTTGATTGTAAGAAATAGACTTCCAATTTTTGTGTTGAAGACCTGATAATTCATTATTTCCATCATCAGGAACAAGTGACCAAGTAATTCCGCTGTCATTAGATAAATAAATGCCCGTGTTACCATCTTCATTATAATCATAAACAACCGCAGCAATTTTTGTACCATCTTGACTACAGGAAATGGAATTCCAACCATTAACTTGAAGAAGTGATAATCCGTTGTTTCCATTATCAGGAACAAGCGACCAAGTAATTCCAGCATCGGATGATAAATAAATACCGCCACTGTCACAACAAGCAGCTATAAATGTTCCATTTGAACTTGTAGTAATCGAAGACCAAATAATATTTTGAAGACCTGATAGTCCATTATTTCCATCATCAGGAACAATAGACCAAGTAAATCCACTATTTGATGATAAATAAATACCGCCACCATCATGATAATGAGAGAGAACTGCTGCTACAAATGTACCATCCGAACTTGTAGTAATTGACGACCAATTTTTACTTTGAAGCCCCATTAAATTATTATTTCCATCATCAGGAACAACCGACCATGTATTTCCATAATTAGATGATATATGAATACCAGTGTTAACTCCAACTTTAGTTTTTGAACATGAGTACAAATATTGCATATTTGTACTTCCGCAAATACTAACAAATTGTAAGAATTTAGTTTTGTTATTCGAAAATTCAAAAACATTATTATTTTTTGACCAAGTATCCCCACTATCACTAGATAAATAAATACTACCAGCATCGTTATCTGTCAATGCTTTAGCAGCAATCATTTCGCAATTAGAACTAGCAGTAATAGATTCCCAACTTAATCCAGAAAGTGGTGTTCCTATAGTTTTATTTGTCCAATTAGTACCGGAATCGGTAGATGTGTAAATGTCTCCACCATACACCAAAGCAACCAATTTTGTTCCAGTTGAATCGCTCGCTATGCCATACCAGTTTAGTCCATAAAGTGGTGTTCCGATAGTTTTATTTATCCAGGTTACACCAGAATCAGTAGATGTGTATATGTCTTCTTGACTAACGACAGCTACTAATTTTGTTCCAGTTGAATCGCTCGCCACTCCATACCAACCCAGACCAAGTAAATCCACTATTTGATTTGTTGTCCAACTAACACCAGAATCATTGGATGTATAAATATTATATCTACACGCGACAGCTGCTAATTTTGTTCCTGTTGAATCACTCGCTATACTACACCAGCCAACTCCTGAAAGTGGCGTTCCAGCCGTCCGGTTTATCCAAGTAACACCAGAATCATGAGATGTACAAATGTCTCCACCATTAGTTACAGCAACTAATTTTGTTCCAGTTAAATCGCTTTCTATATATATCCAGTATAGTCCAGAAAGTGATGTTCCAGCTGTTTGGTTTGTCCAAGTAACACCAGAATCAGTAGATGTACAAAAATCTCCCTCATAAACGGTAGCTACTAATTTTGTTCCTGTTGAATCACTAACAACGTTATTCCATCGTGATCCGCTAAACGATGTTCCAGTTGTTCGGTTTGTAAGAGTAACACCAGAATCAGTAGATGTATAAATATCTCCACCAGAAACGACAGCTACTAATTTTGTTCCAGTTGAATCATATGCTATACCGGACCAAGGAAGAAAGTTTGTCAAAAAATTAACTGTTGGATTTAAAATACTATGATTAATAACATGAAGATAAATATAATGGAGTGAAGTGCTCATATCTTCTGCTTGAACGGTTATGGTTATAGAAGTTGAACTAGATGTTATATTTGTATTTCCTGTTATAGACAAAATAGAAGATGTTACTTGTGAAGGTGTTGCTAGAACATTCAATGAAGAAGTTCCAACTAAAACATCAATTGTGCTGTTTTCGGCTACTGTTATACCATCTATATTTATGGAGGAGAATAAAGATAAAATATTTGCATAAACATAATGGACAGAAGTACTCAAATCTTGTGCTTGAACAGTGATTGCGATTGTATTTTTACCAACTATTAAATTAGTACCTCCAATTACAGACAAAATAGATGAAAAAGGGTTCGCTGGGTTTGCAACGACATTTATTGATGTAATGCCGAAAGGAAAATCGATTATATCATTTTCTGAAACAGGCGTTCCATTTAGGGTCAAATAACCCAGCGTAGAATCATTCAAACTGTTGTAAAGAAGAATTTTGTGACGTGCAGAAATATTTAAAAGATAGCCATTTGAAGTGCATTTTACAGAATTAAGAAATAAATTATCTGTTGCACTTAAATTAATAAAAGACCAAGTATGACCATAATTTGAAGATAATATACAGATATTACCATTCCCTAAAGCTGTTATTGTTGAACCATTTTGACTATAACTAATAGAAGACCAATAACTGTTTTGAAGAAGAGATAGATTATTATTACCATCATCTGGAACAATATACCAGTTTTTTCCAAAATTAGAAGATAAATAAATACCACCTATAGAACCTGCAGCTAGATATTGGCCAGTTGAACTTATAGCAGATGACAACCAATTTTGATTTGTCGTTCCAGATAAATTATCATTATTACCATCATTTGGAACAGTAACCCAATTGTTACCACTATTTGTTGATAAATGAATAGGACCGGGACTACATTCGGCAGCTATAATTTTTGAACCATCACTGTTTGTAGCTATAATACCGTTAAAAAAACCAAAATCAGTTACAATAGTGGTGTCTGTTGTTTGAACAACCGACCAAGTATTGCCGCTGTCGAATGAAGAATAAAAACCATTAAATGATAAAGCATGTATAACATTGCCCTCTTCATTTATATCAATAGAATACCAATAGTTACTTTGCATTCCTGATAAATTATTGTTGCCATCATCGGGAACTATAGTCCAAGTGATACCACTATTAGAAGATAAATAAATACCACCTGTTATACTTGAATAAGATGAACAAACCAGTATTGTACCATTCGTATTACTTTTGATTGAGCCTAAACTATTTGGTTGATTAATAAGAGATTCGCTTGAAATAACTGACCAAGTTGACCCAGCATTGGACGATAAAAAAATACTGAACAAATTTGATGATTCGTTATAACCAGTACTAGCTATTACCTGACCATTTGAACTACATGTTATACTGTCGAAATTAACATCAGAGTTGAAATAACTAACCGGCATCTATATATATATATTTAATACATTTAATATAAAAAAACTTGTACATATAATTATTAAGTAACGATAACAATATGTGCACCTGTTACATCACGCACCGAACCATTAATATCGACTAAAAATCCCGTTGGTAAAAGTGGATTATTACGTTGGTCTATTGCCAGGCTTTGAAAAACAATTGGATTCGCATCAGAATCATATCTCAATAATTTAAACTGGCACTCTTTTCCTATGCCATCTATAATGAAATTATTTGTATCCCTACCGTATCCCTCTGGTAACACGATATTTGAACTAGAATCTATAACTAAATTACAAAATTTTACTGCATTACCGCTCGAATCAAAGCCATTTATGGGGCAATTGTTCACAGGTCTTTTAATAGGAGGATGTACAGATAAGCCTAATTTACTAGAAATGGTATTAATTAGATAGGTATCATCGGTTCCCCAATTCGCATATTCCGAGCCACTTATTTCGATAGGTCGCATATCAATCGTTTGCCCATCCGCATCATATAAAATACAGTGAAATGAGATTTTGGAAAAGGCATCGAAATCAGTTATATTATAAGTATAACTTGTTGCATATTTTGGTGGCATAACGATTGGCGTAGGTGCGACAGAAATCGGCTTTTTATTTAAATTCATTTATATATATTTTTAGTTTTAAAATTAAGCTAAATAAACACACTCCTATTATGCTTTGTAATTTACAAAGTATAATAAAAAACTACAATATCAGTATACAATCATACAAAAATCAGATTTTCAAACAAAGAATGCTCTGGTATTTCTCATTCATTAATTGAATCATTTGTTCGGCTTTTAATACCTTATTTTCTTTTAACATTCGAGAACCTTCTGCAATAAGTTCTTTTGAGTTACGTACAATAAATTCAGAATATCCATACGCTTCATGAATAAGACTAGAAACCTCATCATCAATCATTTCCTTATACTTTTCACTGGTACTAGGATAGATGAGTTTTTTGCCCATTCCATAATAACAAACCATACGTTCAGCTAATTTAAGAGCTTCTTCAAAATCATTAATAGCTCCCGTACTGACAGAAACTCCATAAAATACTTCTTCAGCGATTCTTCCTGCTAATAAAATCATCAAGTGTTCAAAAAGTGATTCGCGGGTCATAATATTATCACTAGAACCTTCAAAAATAGTATACGCGGGATTTTTGGGAGACGATAAATTAATGACAATTTTGGTCATTTTCGAATGATGTTTTGCTAATAAACCTACAACTGCATGTCCTAACTCATGAATTGCGATTTGATCAATGATATCATTCGTATATTGATGTTCATTAGGTTGCCAACCTACCATCATTTTGTCCAAGACATTATCAATATCATCAATTGAATATTGCTTTTTATCATAACGAAGAGCATATAACATGGCTTCATTTAATAGGTTCTCAATTTCTGCTCCAGAGAGGCCTTTTGTTAGTTCAACCACATCATCAAACACCACAGTTTCGTCATTTGGCTTACCCTTTGAATGAATATTTAAAATCGCACGACGAGTAGAAGTATCCGGGTTGCCAATAAAAATACGCTTATCAATACGGCCAGGTCTCATTAAAGCATTATCTAAAAGGTCAGCACGATTTGTCGCACCAATAACAAAGACACCGGATGTATTTTTAAAACCATCTAGAGCGACTAAGAGTTCGTTTAAGGTATTATCACGTTCATTACCAGAGGTTTCTCCGTCACCACTACGTTTTCGACCAAGAGCATCAATTTCATCAATAAAAATAATACAAGGAACGTTATCTTTAGCTAGGGAAAAGAGTTCGCGAATACGACCAGCACCAACACCTACATATTTATCCTGGAATTCGGAGCCTGAAACAGCAATGAAACTACACTTAGCTTCACCTGCTAATGCCTTAGCAAGTAGAGTTTTACCATTACCCGGCGGGCCTTCTAAAATAAGACCTTTGGGGACACGTACATTGTATGGTGCATATTTCGTAAAATTCGACAAAATATCAATACATTGATTTAATTCTTGTTTAATATTGTCATAACCGCCTACATCTTTATAACAAAACCCGGATTTTTTTACCACTTCAAAGTTCTCAGATTTCTTATTTCTACGCATGGGTCTGCCAAAAAAGTCGCGTTCATCATCTTCATCATCCTCGTCATCGTCCTGGTTATCACCATTATTTGCTTGCTGAAATTGCTGTGACAATCTCATAATAGTTTGTTTATCCATAACAATACGAACTCCGCCCGGTAATAAAGTATGTTTTTTAAATGGATTTGGCAAATCTTGAGTAGAATTATTATTTAATGCGTTACGAATCATATCGCCAATGATATCTTCACTTTCATCATCATCTTCATCTTCATTGTCGCTAGCAATTTTTTCTGATTTGGGAAGTAAATCATTAAGTGGATTGCTCGGTAATGTCTGATTCCGAGAATAATACTCTCTCGTGTAACGTGAAATTGGGTATTTTCTACGGTAATTTGAAAAAATAGACTCACGAATGGGTACGGGAAGTAAACAACTAGCAAGCCCCAGAAAAGATAATATATTGAAAACGAAATTCATTATATTATGAATGAACAAAATTTCTATATCAGTTTAACACAGACATTTTATATACATCTATTGCAAAATCCCGGTTCTCAAAACCCATGACTCTGGACCACTTACCTGGTGTATTCTTTTTATAATTAGAAAAAAACCAGTGAATTTTATCAAGCACAGATTTATCTAAATCAGATATACTCTGTATATCTGTACTATCTTCTGCCAAAACACAGAGAATCTTTTCGTCCATGCCCTTTTCGTCTTCCATTACGAGAACCCCAATAATAAAAACCTCATAAAAAGCATTATTTTGAATTAATTTATCTGTAATAATAAGTGCGTCTAGGTCATCTCCATCCATTGCCAGGGTATTGGGAATGAATCCATAAGCATATGGATAAACAAAAGGGTCGGGAAGTATTCTATCTACAAGTAATTTGTTTTCATTCTTATCAAATTCATATTTGATAGAACTATGTTGTTCAATTTCAATATACACGCTGACTTTTGTAGTCATAAATAATATAATTTGTGAAAAAAATAAGTTTGATTTTACGAAATCACTGCTATTTTACTATAGTAGCCGCAGCAACAACCGTAATAGAATTCGTTTGTTTTCGTGCACAACCACGCTTATGAGCAGCTAATGCTTTTAGATTGTTCGCATTGAAACTCTTACACATATCACATTTTAATCCAGGTTTTTGAATTGGGGCTGAATATTTGGTAGATAAAAATTTATCCAAGGAGGGAAAGCGTATTTCATCAATTTGTGCGAGAACCTTCTTCTGACTTTCCTTGAAAACCTCAACAACTGCGGTTTTTTGACTTAAAAACAGCTGATATTCATTGTTGATAGTATCCAAGACTTCCTTGGGAATAGAGCAATCATCCTCGTGATGTGACTTATGTTGACGCAGTTTCATATTTAAATTATCTATAATATCCACAGCAACTTCAATTTTGACAGAAGAATATTCAGCATTATGTACAAATACGATGACGTTATTATTATGCATTTCAATTTGGTAATTCTTCTTTGTAGAAATTCCACTCTGTTGTGAAATAAAAATACCATTACAGTTTTGCTCATCAATTAATTGTAAAAAGGAAGTAATATCATCTACTCCAACGTTCTCATTTATATCGCGATTTTGAATAAGGATTGTAGGTTTACGAATGCGTTTTAATAAAAGGGTACCGGTACTAGGCTGAATATTAATTTCCCCACTATTATACATTTTAGTAAGGATAGTATGGAGTTGTTTATCATTTACCTTTTGAATTGTAGCCGAGTCGCGAAACTTGTTTAATATTTCGCTCAAGTCGTTCATGATTTTTTGCTGGGTACCATTAGTTGCTGTGGCACCATCTTTTAGATTATTAATACTGGTATTTATTCTTTCTTCACTAGCACTGAGAAAAGAGTACATAGGTTGTTGAACATTTTGTAATAGAAGAGAGGATTTTACTTCAAAATTTGTAATAAATTCTTTTACAGAATTAATATCATTGGATTTGATTAGATTATTCGTATCTTCAGAGAGTGATTTGTAAAAAGAAGTAAGAGATTCATTAATTTGACTTGAAATCTGTGTTTGATTTTTAGGTATTACCTCATTCATAATAAGCGATGTTTTATCGATTAGGATACTATTGTTTTTATCAAGAAGAGGACCAATGCTTTCATAAGTATTCGTTTGGATAATAGTACGCACATCTTCAATATATTCACTTCTAATCTCTGTGAATTTAGTGAGTACATTGGAAATAATATCAGAATTCATGGAATTCATGGAATCTTTCAAAGAAACCATGGATTCTTTCAGTTCGTGAATATCATGTGTAGTATTATGTATAGCAGATAACATTTGTGACTGCATATTACTGTTCATAGTATTGTCCATATTAAATAAAAGTTTTTCAAATAAATCAACAAAAATAAGATTCACTGCCTCAAAATTAATTTGCGGGTTTTCTTGGTAGAATGCGAGGATACGCTTGTTAGAAACTTCTAGTTTTCGGACAGACATACTTATAATATAGAAAGAAGTCTTTTATGTATTTTAAACTTATTACATAAGGAAGGATTTAAAAATCGTAACCGAGGATTCAATGAACATTAACTGCGTGTTTCAATATTCAAATCAATATGTTCTGAAAGAAAATTTATTGACTCTGTTTGTAAAAATCTAGAATGAATTGGGACATCATATCTCTCCATCAACATTTGTAGGGCTAGGTCTTTCTTAGTTAATTTTTCTGTCAGATGGTCGATTTTTTGTTGTAAGAAAAAAATAGTTGATAATAATTCGTTCTGCTTTATTAGCAATGCGTAATTCTGATGAAAAAGTTGATAAGAATGTTTCATATATAGTGATTCTGATTTTTCCTAAATGTTTTTGTGGTCAAAGCATTTATGGTGTCATTTTTGTTACAAATTGTACAATTGTGGTTTACAAAGTACAACGGTAGTTTTGTAATAGTACACAATGACTTATTATTTACTATCTGTGCCTTAGCGTTTATGCAGTAATAAGTTTAGAGACACCTAATTAATTTATTACGAAAAAAAAATCTAGAGGAATAGTATATATGTCCGCCCAGACAAACACGCCCTCCGTGCCGTTCCAGCAATGGCAAAACTTTTACCCCGCGTCCGGCCCTTCTTTCCCTGGTTACAATGGTTATGATAACACAACTACTGTTCAAGACCAAATTTATGCTACCGTAACTGGCAATGCTGAGCGTGCCAAGCAGCAATCTGCCAGTGAAATTTATGCCACTGTAACTGGCAATGCTGAGCGTTCAAAACAACAGGCCGCTAATGATATTGCTCGCGATATTTTACGTGCCGTTGACCACAATGGTTCCAATAATGCTCATATTACAGAAATTAATGCTGCTCAAGTAACATCTGCAGTAGAACGTAATGGTCAAATGGGTATGTCTACCACTGAGCGTGTAAATTCCCAGCTTGCCACTGCCGTTGAGCGTAACGGTGCTGTTAATTCTCATATTACTGAACTTTCAGCTGCTCAACTTGCCACTGCCATTGAGCGTAATGGAGCTAATGGTATGTCAACAACTGAACGTGTTAATTCACAGCTTGCCACAGCTGTTGAGCGTAATGGTGCCAACAATATGGCAGCTATTGAACGCACCAGTGGTGAAACTCGTCTTACCACTGTTATTGCCGATGCTGCTAATCGTCAAGCACAAAACGATTCTACACGTGATGTTTTACGTACGTTAGACCGTGTAGGCTCTGAAGCTGTTGGATCTACCAAAGATTCTTTTGCTACTTTATTAGGAACATCTGAGCGTATTGCTGGCGAAAACCGCATCCAAACTCTTACCTCATCTGGTATTCTTGATAATTCGTTAAGAGATGTTCGTTACTCTATATTAAGTGATGTTAACCGTGTAGGAAATGAATTAACCTCGGCTGGTGTGCAAAACTTTAATGTTTTATCTAAATCTGTTAATGATAGTGCTTGGGAACAACGCACTGCCGCTGCGATAGGTTTCCAAAACTTATCTGAGCAGCACCTAAGAACAATTACAGAGTTAAATAAAGCATCTGATTGCCACTATTCGTCACTTATGCTTGAGCAACAGAAATTAGGTCACTTTATGTCTGCTAAAGCGGATGGCCACTTTGCTTCTAATCAGTTAGAAATGCAGAAAGTTAAGGAGGGTATCACCATGCAAGCTGCCAATAACTTTTCTATCAGTCAGTTAGAGATGCAGAAAGTAAAAGAGGGCCTTGCTTGCCAGGCGGCTAACAATTTTGCGATTAGTCAGCTTGAGGCCCAAAAGAACCGCGAGGCTATCCAGAAGGACCTTGCTGAGGCAAAATACGAGGCCCTTAAGAGCCAGCAATACATCGGTGACAAAATTGATATGTGCTGCTGCAGTATTAAAGAGAAGCAGGACCTTATTGACCGTGACCGTCTCCGTGATAATCTTATTGTTTCCCGCGAGGATAACAATGTTCTCAAAATCCTTGAATTTGGTGGATTAAGCCGTGGTGGTTATGGCCGTGACGGTGGTCGTGATGGCCGCCGTGATGGCCGCCGTTGACGGGGCGAGGGAGCACTAAGTGAAGATTATTCAAGTTCAAGTTCAAGTTCGTCATCCAGCTCATCATCATCTAGTGATAGCGATAGTGAAAGTGATTTTTCGTCCAGTTCGAGTGATTCGTCTAGGTCTTACAAACACAGACGGCAGCCTAATATAATAATAAATAGTATAATCGGCCCTACTGGCCCAGCTGGACCTACTGGTTCTGATGGTTTATTAGGACCAACTGGACAACAAGGAATAAGCGGAAGTACTGGTGTAACCGGTCCAACAGGTTATTCGGGACCCACAGGATATACTGGTGCAACTGGATTAGAAGGCGAGACAGGAGTAACTGGACCCACTGGATATTCGGGCCCTACTGGATACACCGGGGCAACTGGTGTCACTGGATACACAGGAGTTACAGGACAAAGAGGATTAATGGGTGCAGATGGTTTTACTGGTGCCACTGGCCCAACAGGATCTACTGGACCTACTGGACCTACAGAAATTTAGTGTTCCGAAAAAAAAATAAAAAAATAAAAAAATAAAAAAAATTATATTAATTCATAAAAATTAATATAAATTACAAAAATTACAACTGTGATTACAAAATTAACATTGTAATATTACAAAGTTTTACAAAATCACAACTTTTGATTTTGTAAAATCAATATTAACAACAACAATCGGCTTTTTCTGCTTGTTTTTCTTCCTTAACGGGTTCTTCGCTGTTTTTCAGTTTCAATAATTTTGTACAAGCATCAATAATGTTATAACAGCATAATATTAACAATGTTGCCTCGGTTTCATCATCAATCTTTACTATTTTTTCCCGTATGGCTACACTAATAATAAATTTTAATAAATGTCCACACGTATCTGCGGGTAATTCCATATTGTGTCTGCTTGATAAAAAACAATTTAATTATAAACCAAAATATTTATTACCTATTTTGCTAATAAATATTTAGACTAATAACAATAATTGAGTAACAAAAATCTCTTATAAATATATATGTCTATGTTTTGGTTAAATAATGCAGAATTTAATAAAACAGTTGAATTAGTTGAAAAAAAAATGATAACGCGTACAATTGGAAATCGTAAAACATTCATTATTCCACGCACAGAAAGAGAACCACAAACAAATATAGAAATTGCTATCTACGAAGTAGCTCGTTATCCAAAATTAAAATACTTTTTTCCTGAATTATCCGAGAACCTGGATATTTCCTACAATAATCCTATTTCTTCTGTATCGAATTCTGTGTATTTATTTCAAGAGAAGGCTTAAATGCTGGTGATATGGTAGGCTGCTTTACCTTTTTACACCCACGTTTATGAGCAGATAGGCTTTGTTTACTACCCGCGGTAAAAACATTGCATAATTCACACTTGAATACCCGATTTTTAACATAAGCATACTTAGGTTCTAGGTATTTATCGAGAACAGGAAGTCTCAAATCCTCGATTTGGGTAGTCATTTTCTTTTGAAAATCCTTTAACGTGGTAATCATGTTCTCCTTTTGTGTTATAAATGCCTGGTATTCTTCATTAATATCATCTAAAACTTCTTTAGAAATGACATTGTTCTCTTCATCAGTGTTTAATTCCTGGATTTTAAAAGATAAACTGTCGATAATGTCTACGGCAATCTTAATTTTATCAACCGAATACTCACAATTTTGTATATAAACCAGAACATTTCCTTTGTTAATATCAATTTGGAAATTTTGTTTGAAAGAGATACCAGAATGTTGTGAGATAAAAATACCATTCATGTTTTGGTTCTCTATATCACGGATAAATTTGGCTATTTCATCCTTAGGAATATTATAATCATACTCTTTGTTCTCAAACAAGATCGTTGGTTTCTCACATCTTTTCATAATAAAATCACCAGATGCTTTAGTTCCTGTAGTTTTTGTTATTTCAGCATTTTGAAATATGCTATTAAGAACAGCACATAAATTCTGTTCTCCAAATTTACCTTTATTACTAGAACCTTTGTATTTATTGAGAAATTCGTTTAGTTCATCAAATAGTTTACTCTGTGTTAGCAGCGAATTAGACGAAGATTCCTTTAAAATATCCATATTTTTACTAAGTCTGTCTTCACTAGCAGTAACAAAAGAATAAAGAGGTTGTTGTATCGACTGCATCATCAGGTTATATTTTGATTCAAAACTTAAAATGAAATCATGAAGAGATTTCTCACTATTCATGGATTTTGCTAGCTTGGCAGTATCCTCATTTATCAAAAAATGTAATTGTTTAAAGTTCTCTTGAATCTGCTTATTTACTTGTTCCTGATTCTTAGGAATGACATCATTTAAGATAAGAGATGTTTTATCTATCAAATGATTATTGTTCTTATCAAGTAGAGAACTTATCTTTTCACTGGTAGTTAGAGAACTGTTTGTTACAACCTGTCTTACGTCTTCAATATAATCTTTCTTGAGTGTGACTAACTGCATCATCATATTATTAGCAATATCAGAATTTAATTTGGAAACATTATCATTTATACTCGATAAGCTACTCTTAATATAATCAATCTGCAATTTATTTTCATTCATGTATGATAATAGTTGTGAATTAATATTCGAACTAATATCATTAGACATGTTATTGAACATGCAGTTAAAAAAATCAATCAATAATAAATTAGCTGACTCGATATTTATAGTTTTGTTCTCATTATAGAAAGACCAAATCTTTTCGTTTTTTATAACAATTTCGTACTCATCAACAGTCTTATTCATAATCAGTATTCAAATATATATAGTTCTCTTTAAGTTATTTAA
>Ga0209188_1000277_pt1 | contig 55066 bp, 51 predicted proteins | sample C_130625_EF_Meta_FD_187307 | JGI IMG/M metagenome (GOLD analysis project Ga0209188, IMG submission 187307) | Freshwater microbial communities from Lake Croche, Canada to study carbon cycling - C_130625_EF_MetaG (SPAdes) (version 2) | ecosystem: Environmental > Aquatic > Freshwater > Lake...
TCATTGCCTCACGTAGTTTTGGTAAGTTAGTGAGCAGCCAAACAGAGCTTGCTGAGTCCGTTGCCACCCATGTAGCGCGTGCAGCTGAAAAACTCAGAACCCAAAACAGTACTACGGGCGCGCTCACGGTATTTATTCAGACGAATCCGTTCAAGCAAAACGAGCCACAGTATCACCAGAGCGTCACCATTCCTTTGGCGGATCCAACGGATAACACACTGACATTAACCAATGCAGCGCTAGCAGGTTTAAAGCAAATTTATCAGGCGAACTTTCGCTATAAGAAGGCAGGCGTCATTCTCAATCTAATTAGTGATAAGCCAACAGCGCAGCAATCACTTTTTGACGATATCGAAACCAAAGGTAAATCAGCGCATCTCATGAAAGCGGTAGATGAGATCAACAGCCGCTTTGGTAATGCAGTGATCCGATCTGCAGCTGCAGGCACTAACGGCTCTAAAGAGGGCTGGCAGATGAGATCAAACAATCGCTCACCTAACTACACCACCAAGTGGGATGAGTTACCTATAGCAAGATAAAAGAACATGAAAAAACATGACATTTATGAACAAAAAACCACAATTTTTACTAGCTCACTTTGCGAGCTTTTAACCCAATAACCTGAATACATAGCAGCAAATTACTAACGCAAACTACTTGAGGAGCATAAAAATGGACTTATTAAATAACTTTAACGGCATTTCATTGGCGATTGTCATGATTCTGTCTTATTGCGCCGTATTGAAAAACACCAAGCGTCATGAAAATGCCACAAAACAGGCATTTAATCACAAATCCCAGTAAGGGATAAAGGTGGTCAGAATAAAAATCAGTTGTAGCAGGTTTTTTCGGGGAATAGGGAAATCACGGACTCCTTATTCCCTTATTTATTTTGGGATAGCCAAGATGCTGTTGGATCCAAAGAATTAGGGGTGAAATAATTCCCCTAGGTAATCTACGGGCTTTTATACGATCACAAGGCCATAAAGTTCGTTAATATTAAAAATATGAATGAAGACAAGCAAAACTTCCTAGAGCAAAAATTACGGCCATTGCCGCGCTGGATCTTTATGACCCGCTGGTTGCAGGCGCCTTTATATATTGGTTTGATCGTTGCTCAGGGTGTATACGTATGGCAGTTTTGGGTTGAGTTAGTTCATCTATTTCAGATGATGGCTAATAAGAGCATGACAGAGACCGCTTTGATGTTGGTGGTCCTAGGCCTCATCGATGTGGTGATGATCTCCAACTTATTAGTGATGGTGATTGTGGGCGGCTGGGAGACATTCGTTTCCCGTTTAGAGCTTGAGAATCATCCTGATCAACCTGAGTGGCTGTCACATGTCAATGCAGGCGTGCTTAAAGTGAAGTTGGCTACGGCCATTATTGGTATTTCATCTATTCATTTACTCAAGACTTTCATTAACGCAGCATCTTATGATGAAAAAACCCTCATGTGGCAAACCTTCATTCATATCACGTTCGTCTTATCTGCTTTGGCGATTGCCTACACCGAAAAAATCGTTACTTCAGCCCATAAGCCACATTAAATGTGAAAAAGAGACGCTGCATATTGAGTCAGAACGCTAACGCCAACCGATATGCGCTAAAAGTAAAGACTTTAGAGTAGCGCGACGAGGCTATGCCCCTAGGGCATCTCATTAGCAATCAAAATCATCATCATCGTCAAAGCGATATTCTAGGTAAATATCTTTACGCGTTTTATGTTGCCAATGTAGACGATCTTTCAATAAGTCGTATTTAATGCCATCGGCATACTCATTGAAATAATCATCTTCTTCATTATTAAAGTGATGAAATCGCATCATTACCTCCTTAGCCTAGTTAGGTTTGTGACCCAAAAACTGAGGAGCGTGTTAAAAATGTGCGGTAATCAAATTCTTATTTCGCTCCACAGATCCAATGCTTGTGCGAAGTCTGAGTAAACTGTGATGACATGTCTATCAAAAAGCGGATTTATTTCTATAAAAAATAAAATCATTGCTAAAAAACTACAGAAACAAAAGCTAAATGACTTTGAAAACTATCCTATCTGTAGATACAAATCCGTGTTTTAAATGTGGCATGTGTTGTCAGTATTTTCGAGTGAGCTTCTACCATGGCGAAATTGCAGGCAACGGCACAGGTACGGTTCCGGAAGAGTTAACGACAAAAGTATCTGAGCACCTGGCTTGTATGAAAGGTACAGAGAAGGGTGGTGAGCCCTGTATAGCGCTGCGCTTTACACAAGAAGAGGGCTATCGGTGCTCCATCTATGAACAGCGTTCAAGCACTTGCAGATCATTTAATGTACTCAATGACGATGGAACACCTAATCCTGATTGTCAGAAACTACAGCTCATTTCCAAGCAGAGAAAGCAGCACGCAAACTCTTGAGCCAATACTAATTCAATCAGTGGCTTGATCACGAGTTTTAATGGCAATTACTTATATCTTTAATCTTTTAGGCAGCCTTTAATTCAAACTTAATTCTCTTTCCCAGGGCAGTGGCTGCGCTAGCTAGCGTAATTAATTAAAGTAAGGCTAGTATCCGTTTCATCAAGAAGACGATTTAAAGCGGCGCGACTGGTGTGCATCTTCTTGGCCATAGAAGTCTTCGTGATTTGTTGTTTCTCCATCTCACGCTCAATTTGCCAAGCTATGACACGTTTTACTGCTACGGCAGTTGAATGTTCAAGAAGAGATTCTTCTTTTAAGAACTCATCAAAATTGCTACCAATATGCTTTTTCTTCATACACATCTCCTTAACTGCTTTACTCTATTTTTTGCTAAATCTAAATCAGGTTTTGGTGTCTTTTGCTGTTTCTTGATGAATCCATGAATCAATACCATGGTGTTGCCATCCAGTGCAAATAGAATTCTTGCGATACCTCCGTTGAGTCTGCATCGAATTTCCCAAATTGCACCATCAATGTGTCTGACAAGAGGCATTCCAAGAGGCCAGCCAAATTGAACGATTTTAATATCCTCGCCGATTCGCTTTTTGTCTATACCGGGCAGCAAATGAAGCCAATCTCTAACGGGCTCATTATTTACTTCTGTTTTATAAAAGCGTACTTCTAATATGGGGTTCTTCATCCATATAGCGTACCAATAATGATACACATTTTACATCAGAAGTTACTGAATTTGATGTAGGACGATTTAGCTTGTTAAATGGGTTAGTTGAGGGGATTGCTATAAGCCCTGATTACTTAGCTTCTAAGGCCTTGCGTAAATAACCAGAGACATTATCTTGTCGTAGCAACCATTGCTTGTAATCACTAGGTACTTGGCTAATCAGCTCACCCTTATGTTTGCCGTAAGGCATTGTTGTGGGAATACGCGCTTTCTCAGACATCTCCCATAAAGCATCTAAAGAAGCGGGATGCAACTTATCAATAATCTGAGCAACAATCTTGGAGCAGATCCAAACATCAGCTAGTGCACTATGGGCATTGCGTAATTGCTCTCTAGCGGTATCGCGTTCAAAGTAATAGAGCAGGGCACTTTGCGTATGGCTATCTAATTCAGGCCAAAGACTGCGTGCCAGGGCTAGCGTACAAATACGCTTGACCTCAGGACTACCAATTGCAACCCAATCAAAATCAATATTGTGACCAATGAGGTATTTAGAGCCAGCCGGCAATCGAAAAGAACTGCTAGCAGGGCAGTTGACTAGTTCTTCATCCATGATGTGATGAGTCGCAAGAGCGCCTAAGCTAATTGGTTTGCCTGGGTTGTAACGTTGCACCCAAGGATTACCTACTTCAAATGGCTTGAGGGAAGTGACATCAAGTGAGGCAGCCTCAATAATGACGGCATCGTTCTTGTCAGTTGCTTCTACATCGAAAATAATGGCTTGGGACATAAGGGCTTTATGAGGATTGTTTAGATCTATTGTGCCTTGAGTATCCAGTTACTGACATCTAAATCATCCTAATGCCCTATTCAGTGGGATCTCAAAGTTCTACGCTCAAACATTAAACTTAGAGGAGGTCAGCTTTGCGAGTATCTATCGAGTGTTCTCACAGGCAATTACAGTTATTCAAGATCCAGTTAGACGCTCGAACTGTCCTAGTTTTGCTAATTATTTGGATGATTTGGGGTATTTTGCGGATTCTGAAGATCTTTTGAAGCGCCGTTTTTTTTGCGCGAAGTGGGGCAGATGACCCACCCCGTCACTATCAGTTTTGACTACTCTGGTTTAATGCCAGATTTCTTAATCAGATTTGTCCATAGCTCAATTTCAGATTTCATAAAACTGTTATAAGCGTTGACTCCTAATTGGGGAATCACGAAACCAACGGACTCAATGCGCTGCTTCACTTCAGGAGTTTGCAAAGCTTGAATCATGGCAGCTTCTAGCTTATCGATTACAGGCTTAGGTGTTCCTTTGGGTGCGCTTATACCAGCCCAAGAGAGGGCCTGAAATCCTGGGTAACCACTTTCTGCCACAGTCGGAATAGTGGGATAGAGCGGATTGCGCTGCAGGCTGCTCACTGCAATTGGGCGTAATTTACCCGATGCAACATAAGGCAATGCTGCATCTTGATTGATAAAGATCATGGGGATTTCATTGCCGAGGATGGCATTCATGAGAGGACCGCCTCCGCGATACGGAATGCCAACAATCGGTAGCGGATTGCAATTAGTTTTGGTTTTCATATCTGCGCAAGTCGAGGTAGCTTGGCGTAATAACTCCATTGCCATGTGGCCTGAGGAGGCATAGGTGTAGCCGTAATCGAGCTTGCCAGGATTCTTCCTCGCAAAATCAACAATATCTTTTAATGATTTAAAAGGACGGTCTGGATTGACTACTAGTACGTTAGGACCCAAATCAATTAAAGAGATGTGAGCAAAGTCTTTCATCGAGTCATATTTGAGATTGGGATCCAAGCCATGAGCAACAGCATTTTGACCAACACCCGTCATTACCAAGGTATAGCCATCCGGTTGCGCACCAGCAGCTCTTTCAGCCCCAATTACGCCACCTCCACCACCAATATTTTCAATCACGAATGCTTGTTTAAAGATCTTCGTTAACTGTTCTGCAGAAATGCGCGCCATCAAGTCCGTTGTTCCGCCAGGCGGAAAGGGCACAATAATTTTCACGGGCTTGTTCGGATAATCAGACTGAGCTAAGGCTGGCAAATGACTTATGCAAAAGAGTGAACCAATCAGAAGCGCCTTAGCGAAGAAGGAATACTTAGCCATTGATAGATCCTTATCTAATGAATACCTATGAATACTTGCAGCAAGCTTAAAAGCAAGGGTAATTAAATAAGATACAGAAAACAAGTGCAGGAATACCCTTTCCCGTATTTCAAGCTTTAATATGAGGGTATTCAATTCTGCGCCTAAACACTATGTCCAAAAAGACCAAAGAAACCCTGCGTAGCGCTCGTTGGTTCGAGCCTGATGATCTGCGTTCATTTGGGCATCGCTCTCGTGCCATGCAAATGGGATACGGTCCGCAGGATTGGTCGGGTAAGCCTGTGATTGCAATCGTGAATACCTGGTCAGATATTAATCCTTGCCATACCCATTTCAAGCAACGAGTGGAGGATGTCAAACGTGGTGTGTTGCAGGCCGGAGGACTTCCCATGGAGCTGCCAGCGATTTCTTTATCGGAGACATACGTCAAACCCACGACGATGCTCTATCGCAACATGCTAGCAATGGAAACAGAAGAGCTCATTCGCTCTCACCCAGTCGATGGTGCAGTTCTTATGGGTGGCTGCGATAAAACAACTCCAGGTTTAGTGATGGGCGCGTTATCTACAGGTCTGCCATTTATCTATCTTCCAGCTGGCCCAATGCTGCGCGGCAATTGGAAGGGCAAAGTGCTCGGCTCTGGTTCTGATGCATGGAAGTATTGGGACGAGCGCCGTGCTGGCAATATCTCCGAAGCGCAGTGGCTGGAAGTGGAGGGCGGTATTGCTCGCAGTCATGGTACCTGCATGACCATGGGCACAGCCGCAACCATGATGGGTATCTCAGAGGCATTAGGCCTGACATTGCCGGGCGCATCAAGTATTCCAGCGGCAGATGCAAGTCATCCACGCATGGCTGCAGCATGTGGAAGAAGAGTCGTCGATATGGTTTGGGAAGACCTGACGCCTGAAAAGATTCTCAATAAGACGAGTTTTATCAATGCCATTAATGCAGCTATGGCCATGGGTTGTAGTACAAATGCCATCATTCATTTGATTGCCATGTCACGCCGTGCTGGTAAAGATTGCACAGTGAGCTTGGAAGACTTTGACCAAGCCAGTAGAAAAGTTCCTGTGATAGCTAATATCAGACCTAGTGGCGATCAGTATTTAATGGAAGATTTCTATTACGCCGGCGGTATGCCCGCATTGCTTAAGCAAATGGGCTCGCATATCAATCCAAGTGCGATGACCGTTACCGGTAAAACGATTGGTGAGAATATTAAAGAGGCTGAAGTACATAATGAAGATGTCATCAGGCCGCTCAGCAACCCTATTTATCAAGAGGGTGCGCTGGCTGTACTTAAAGGCAATATTGCTCCCGGTGGGGCGGTTATTAAACCTAGTGCCTGTGCTGAGAAATTCCTGAGACATACTGGTCCAGCACTTGTATTTGATAGCTATCCTGAGATGAAAAAAGCCATTGAAGATGAAAATCTTGATGTAACTGAAGATCACATTCTTGTTCTGAGAAATGCAGGGCCTAAAGGTGGACCTGGAATGCCAGAGTGGGGCATGTTGCCCATCCCAGTAAAACTAGTAAAACAGGGTGTGCGAGATATGTTGCGTTTATCAGATGCACGCATGAGTGGTACAAGTTATGGTGCCTGCATTTTGCATGCATCACCAGAATCTTTTATTGGCGGCCCACTAGCGCTCGTCAAAACAGGCGACCTCATTACTGTAGATGTACCTAATAGAAAAATTCAGTTAGAGATTAGTGATGAAGAGCTCAGCCAAAGAAAATTTCAGTGGAAGGCACCAGAAGCTAAATACGAGCGTGGCTATGGTTGGATGTTCAGCAAACATATCTTGCAGGCAGAAGACGGCTGTGATTTTGATTTCCTAGAAACCAGCTTTGGGAAGCCGGTGTCAGAGCCAGACATTTTTTAATAATGCATCTAAATTGGGCTGGGTAAGGGTGGATGAGCCAAACCCCCGGCACTGGCAGAAATTGGGTTTGGCTGCTTCGTTCCCGACCTGACCAGGTTATCCAACCCACCATGCGGGGAGGCCCATCCAATTCCATTTTAGCTTGTTAGAATGGAGAACATGACAGCATTGGCATTAGCCCGTTCGTGGCGCCCCAAAACCTTCTCTGAATTAGTCGGCCAAGACCATGTGGTTAAGGCCTTAACCCATGCTTTGGATCAAGGTCGCTTACACCATGCATGGCTGTTTACGGGTACCCGTGGAGTAGGTAAGACCACGATTGCCCGAATTATGGCTAAAGCCCTCAATTGCACTGGATCGGATGGTTCAGGCAAGATGACTTCAGAGCCTTGCGGAAAATGCCCCGCTTGTATGGAAATCGATGCAGGTCGATTTGTTGACTATATAGAGATGGATGCTGCAAGTAATCGTGGTGTTGACGATATTGCCTCTCTATTAGAAAAAGCTGCATACGCACCAAGCAATGGTCGTTATAAGGTTTACATGATTGACGAGGTGCATATGCTCACCAATCATGCCTTTAATGCCATGCTCAAAACTTTGGAAGAACCTCCAGAGCACGTCAAATTTATTCTGGCTACTACCGATCCGCAAAAGATCCCAGTAACTATTCTGTCTCGTTGCTTGCAGTTCAACCTGAAGCAAATGCCAGTTCCGCTCATCGTTGAGCATCTAGAAAAGGTACTCGCCTCTGAAAAAGTGGAGTGCGAAGTTAATGCTTTACGTGTTTTAGCTAAAGCCGCTCAAGGTTCCATGCGTGATGCACTCTCCCTGACTGACCAAGCGATTGCTTATGCTGCTGGCAAAGTTACCGAAGAATCTGTGCGCGGCATGCTTGGCACTCTAGACGACGCTTATCTCATTCGTATTCTGGATTGCTTGATCGCTAAAGACGGTGCAAGCCTACTTGCTGTAGCAAACGAGATGGGTGAGCGCAGCATGTCTTTCTCATTGGCATTGCAAGATTTATCAAGCTTGTTGCAAAAGATTGCAGCAGCGCAGGTCGTCCCAGAATCTGTTTTGGAAGATTGGCCAGAAGCAGGCGAGATTCGTCGCTTAGCAACTCAACTAACAAAAGAAGAAGCGCAACTCTTCTACCAAATCACCATTACTAGCCGCCCAGATTTATCTCTCGCACCAGACGAACAAACTGGCTTTGCAATGACGCTCTTGCGCATGTTGGCGTTTCGTCCAGGAAATAGCAGCGGTGGAGGAGTCAATGCTTCAACTCCATCAGCGCCACCAGTAAACACTGCTCGCCCTTTATCATCCGCTGCAGCCGTGCCTGCTAAGACTGCTGCGCCTGCATCTAAAGCAGCGACTCCTACTCCAGTAGCATCTGCACCATCTGCACCAGCTGCCTCATTTGCTTCAGTTGCCTCAGCTCCAGCGGCCAGCTCTGCTGAGCGTCCCGACTGGCATGCTTTGATGCGCCAGTTACCAGTTAAGGGTTTGGTTCAGCAGTTAGCGTTTCAGACGGAGTTGCAAGATTGGAGTGATTCAGCTGCAGGCGTGCGCGCAACGATTGTGACTCCGATGCCGCAATTAGCTTCCGAAGCATCCATAGGCAGACTTGCTGACGCATTGACTGCGCACTTTGGTAAACCAGTCAAGATCGTGATTGAAAAAGGTGAAGTAGAGGGTAAGACTGTAGCCAAGGTTGATGCTCAGATTCATCAAGAGAAAAAAATGAACGCGGAGCAAATGATTGCAGCCGATCCCTTTATCCAGCAATTAGAAAAAGAGTTTGGTGCCAAAGTAGTCGGCGGCTCCGTGAAACCTCTTTAATGTAGTTTCTTTAATTTAGCTTTTAAGTCTGTATATCAATATTCATAAATCATTATTAACACCACTAAGGAAATAAAGCGATGATGAAAGGTGGACTTGCTGGTCTCATGAAACAGGCCCAGCAGATGCAAGAGAAGATGAAAGTAGCGCAAGAGCAATTGGCTGCTTTGGAAGTCACTGGCCAAGCTGCTGGCGGCTTGGTCAAAGTAACCATCTCTGGTAAACATGAACTCAAACGTGTGCAGATTGATCCAGGCGCCATGGATGATCGCGAGATGTTGGAAGACCTCATCGTGACAGCCCATACAGAAGCATTTAAGCAAGTAGAAGCCGCTAGCGCACAGATGATGTCTGGCGCAACAGCGGGTATGCCTATGCCCCCAGGCTTTAAGTTGCCTTTCTAATTGAATTATTGATTCTGGTTAATTAGTTAATGGCACGTCATGAAGCACCTGTAGATGCTCTCGGTCGTTTGATCGAGGCATTGCGTGTATTGCCTGGAGTAGGCCCAAAGTCTGCTCAGCGCATGGCGTTCTATTTATTGCAGCATGATCGCAATGGCGCAGCAGTGCTCGCTCAATCATTAGGTGAGGCGGTACAAACTGTTGGCCACTGCGCGCGTTGTAATACCTTTTCAGAAACCCAGATCTGCATTACCTGCTCTGATGATCGTCGTGATCCATCTCTGCTCTGTATTGTGGAAACGCCTGCTGACCAAGTGATGGTAGAGCAGACCTTAAGCTTCAAAGGGAATTACTTTGTATTGATGGGGCGCCTCTCGCCACTCGATGGCATGGGCCCAAATGAAATTGGCTTTGATCGTTTACTCATACGCATTGAGACCCCTGATACTGGAGTGCCAATTCGTGAAGTAGTGCTAGCAACCAATTTCACGAGTGAAGGTGAGGCCACAGCCCATTACATTGGTGAAGTTCTCAAAGCCAAAGGCATCAAGGTCACCCGTATTGCTCGCGGCATCCCTGTAGGCGGAGAACTCGAGTACGTTGATGCGGGTACATTAGCTCGCGCCTTAATGGACCGCCGTTAAATCATCGTTTACTTAAAAGGCATTCTGCAAAAAAGGGGCATTTGAGCCCCTTTTTTAATTCCTATTTCCTGTGAAAATGTAGTCACATTGAGACTACAAAGTATTCAGTATTTTTAGTGGGAGAGTCGTATGACTAATGCAGATACCTATGTTCGCGCCAGAATTGATATGGCAACCAAAAATCGTGCTTCCGATGCTCCAGAGGCAATGGGCTTATCTATTTCTGATGCTATTCGCATGTTGATGTTAAGAATTGCAGATGAAAAGCAGTTACCTTTTGCGGTGAAGGTTCCTAATGCAGCAACAAAAAAGGCCATGGCAGAGCTTGAGTCGGGCAAAGGAAAGCGTTTTAAAGCCAGTAAGGATCTGATGAAGGATCTGCATGCGGGAGATTGAAAGATCTTCAGTATTTAAAAGAGACTTTAAGCGCATATATTCGAACCCCCGACATAAGAAGGATATTGAAGAGCTTCTATTGGTGACGATTGATTTATTGGTATTGGATGAGGGGACTTTCAGAGATTTCTACATATTAATGTCATATTAGTGTCATATGCTGATCCGACTCTTCACTTTTTAATCTCATGTCATTTGTTCCTCGCGCCCTTCTAATCCTCTATTGCTTGCTTAGCTTATCTGCTTATGCACAGAAAGCGGGTTCAGATGCAGATTCTTTTCAAGCAGTACCTGAGCCTATTTCGTTTATCCCGACCGAAGGCAGTATTTGGGGATTGCCGGTCAATATTCATGGTCAAACTACTTACATTAATCAGCGATACAACAACTTTACTTCTTCTTATTCAGGGCAAAATAGTTTATTGGCTAACAAGTCTATGAGTTACACCTGGTCGGGAACTCTGTTCATGGGGGCGCGTTTGGCTCCCAATACCGATGTCTACTTTAATCCTGAAGTATTTTCGGGTATTCCTTTTTCAGGCCTTGTAGGATTGGGTGGTTTCACTAATGGTGAAGCAAGTAAGGCTGCTGGAGCTCAGGCTAAGTTTTATTCGGCGCGTGCATTTATTCGTCAGACCATTAACCAAGAGGGCGAGAACGTTCTCTTAGAGAACGAAGCCAATCAAATTACGCAGACTGTGAGCAGCAATCGGGTAGTGCTAACTGGTGGTCAGTTTTCCACTTTAGATATTTTTGATGATAGTCGCTACGCTAAGGACCCCCGTCTGCAGTTTATGAACTGGGGGAATATGTCATACCTAGCTTATGACTATTCAGCAGATGCTCGTGGTTATAGCTGGGGCTTAGCAGGAGAGTGGTATCGCGATAACTGGGTATTGCGTGCATCTCGCATGTTGACCCCAAAAGATCCCAATGGCCGTGATCTAAATTGGCAAATTTTTACTGCGTATGGCGATCAAGTGGAGATAGAGCGTCAACATAATATTGGAGATTTACCAGGAAAAATCGCTGTGCTGGGTTATCGCAATAAGATGATTCTGGCGCGCTTTCAGGATGCTACCAATTACCTTGTACAAAATAATGCTCAGGGCACACAAGCCATTAATAATGTGCGCACTAACTATCAGTACAAAACCGGTATCGGCATTAATGCCGAACAAGCCCTAGCATCCGATATGGGTATCTACCTGCGAGCAATGACTTCTGATGGCCATACTGAGACCATGTCATTTACTGAGGCAGATAACTCGCTTTCTATAGGTTTTAGTATGGACGGTGTACGGTGGAGTAGGCCAAAAGACACGATCGGAATTTCCATGATGCAAAATGGCTTATCAAGCTATCGCCGTAATTATTTGCAAGCGGGGGGTGTCTCATTTTTTATCGGCGATTACGCAAGCCCAACCCAAACTATTTCTTATAAGCCAGAGCAAATTGCTGAGGTGTACTACAACGCCATGGTTGTCAAGAATGTGTTTGTGGGTGCGAATTATCAGCACATCAATAATCCAGCCTATAACTCAGCACGTGGCCCGGTGAGTATTTTCTCTTTCCGTGTTCATGCGGAATTCTAAGGGACTGAATATGTCTTTACTGCTGAAAATTATCGCTAGCCTCACACTTCTGATGGCTGGTCATGTGCATGCGCAAACTGATATCGCTGGCGCAGGTTCTTCACTTTCTTATCCAGTGATGAAAGAGCTCACGAAGCAATACCAAGCGCAAAAGAATATCAAGGTGAGCTATAGCTCGGTGGGTTCTGGCGAAGGGATTGTGCAGATGGCTGCTCGCGTAGTGGATTTTTCACTCTCCGATATTCCTTTAACTCAGTACGAACTTAATAGTCAGAACTTGTTGCAGTTTCCGGTATTTGCTAGCGCAATTGTTCCTGTGTTTAATTTACCTGGGATAGAGAAAGGCCAGTTAAAACTCAGCGGCACTCTTTTGGCAGACATCTATTTAGGACGAGTAACGCAATGGAATGATCGCGCTATCTTAGAGCTCAATCCTGGGAAACAATTGCCACAGTTAGCTATTAAAGTGATTTATCGCTCTGACATTTCTGGATCAAGTTACGTTCTTACTAGCTATCTCTCTAAAGCCAGCGTGCATTGGAATACTCACTATGGCATAGGTTCGAAGCTGAAGTGGCCAGTAGGCGAGGGTGTTAAAGGTAGCGCAGGAGTCGAACAAGCCGTCAAAGCGGAAGTTGGCTCGATTAGCTATCTGGAGTATGGGGCTGCTACTACGGCCTCCTTAAATATTGCTAACTTAGTGGTGAATGGCAAAACAGCAGTTGCTAATGTTGAATCTTTTGCTTCAGCATTTGATGCTCTAAGCCCAGTGCGCCCAAGTTTTTATCAGCTCACAATGCCATCATCCAATTTAGATTATTGGCCCATTATTGCCATCACATATGCTTTAGTTTCTAAAAAGCCCAGTGAGGACGATGAGGTTAAAGAGAGTCTTTCTTTCTTTAACTGGGTCTACCAACATGGTGCACCCACCGTGAGGTCTTTTAACTTGCTACCGGTTACGAGTAAAAAAACGTTGAGCTCAATCGCTGAGCGGTGGCGCACAATTAAAGACCCCAAGGGTCAGGCGATTTGGAGCGAGGGAGTGCTTCGTTAATGAAGTCAATGATGCCAATGAAGCCCTTTATTTACTTATCGACATTCGGTGTATTGCTCAGTCTTGGATCAGCCTTATCTTGGGCAAGCCCAGTTAGCACGCGTTTGAATAAAGTCTATAAGGAGCTGGTCATTCAGGGGGAGCGACCCGAGATTAGTTCTTGCATGGCCTTAGCCTTTAAGTCTGCTCATGAAAATGGTCCATATGAGCAGATTTACTATCCTTCCGATGTCCAAGACTTTGCCTTGGTGCAAGAGGGTATTGAAGATGGCCATTTAGTGAAAGTTGTTACCCTTTATGCCCAAGGTCAGGCCCGTAAGTCAGGCTTTTATTTGGGAAACCCCCTCAAGAGTATTGAGATCATTTGCACGCAAATGGATGAGGGCATTCCAGTGGCAAGGTTTAAGCAGTTAGGTAAGGAATAAAAATATCCTTTTTGAGCTCACCATTTGATTGGAAAAAATTCATTATTTCTTTTGGAATCAATAACATAACTATTGTCAAATTATTTACTTATGTGCAAGGTAATCTATAATCTGCGGAGTATTGCGGTTAAAGGATTTACCAAAAAATCCATTGTGTTAGCTATTTGAGACTCCCTTGATAAAAAGCAATCAATACAAAAACTTTTACTTACAAACAGGCCTTGCAGCCCGATTGTTTGCCATCGGTTTTTGCTCTCTGAGTATTTTGAGTGCGCATGCGCAAACCGACAATGCGTCGGTTCAGGTAACTAATGGAAATGATTTACTCAGTTCGCCACCAGCGATGCCTAAAACTGAATCGTATCTGCCAAAGCCTGAAGATCGAAAAGTCCTTGCTGATAGCAAAACACTAAATAAGAAAAGCAGCCAAAACACATTTGATTTACGTCAGCTTTGGAATGAACTGAGAAGTAATAATCCGCAACTGATTTCTGCGCGTGAATCTTATTTAGCTGCAAAAGCAACTGTCCCACAAATTGCCGCGCCTGATAATCCTCAGGTAGGTCTAATTTGGTCTGGAATGCCTGTAGGTTCTGCCGCAGCGCTGGGTACTGCGGGTACCAATCCTGCGGGCCAGAGTGGTTACTCATTTGCGCAGCCGTTTAAATTTCCTGGTAAAAAATCTTTAGCGGCCGATATTGCTGACAAGGGAGCCGAAGCATTACAGGCTCAGAATGAAGCCCTCTATTTGCAACTTGGCTCTCAACTGTCAACTTTGTATTTCAGTACCCTAGCTGCTCAGCGACAATTGCAAGTATTGAGCGATACGGTCATTCGTACAGAGTTAATTAAAAATATTGCCAAGGCACGTTATACCAATCATGCGGCTGCTTATGTTGAATATCTCAATGCTCAGGTGGCACAAAGTGCTGCTGAGTCTGATAAGTTCAGCCTAGAAAAACAGTTAACCGTAGCTTATAAAAATATCAATGCCTTGATAGGCAGAGATCCAAGAGAAAAGCTTACTTTGGCTGCGGATCATGGACTTCGCTCAACACAAGTTCCTACCTTATTGGAACTAGAATCTTATGCTGAGTCGTCTCACCCAGTGATCAGGGGCTCTGGTTTGCAATTAGACGCAGCGAAAAAAGGTGTGACTTTAGCGAAGTCTGCTTACTTGCCAGATTTTCAAGTGATCGCCACTTCCTATACCCCGCGGGGGCCGCTTACTTCCAATAACGGTGCAATGTACTATCAATTTGAGCTCGATTTAATTATTCCTTTGTACTTCTTTACCAAAGAGCGTTATGGCGTGGAACAAGCCATGCGCAGCCAGTCTGCTGCAGAGGCTAATGATATTTCTAATCGTCAACAGATTGTTTTGGGTGTAAGCACAGCTTTTGCTGCTTACGAACAAGCCAAGCGTCTCACTGAATTCTTGAAAGATCGTCAAGTTCCCCAAGCTGAGGCGGCATATCGTGTAGCGCTAGCCCAATATGCCTCTAATGGCGCTGGATTTACGGATTTATTAACCGCCCAAACTCAATTGCGTGGCCTAGAAATACAGCTTGCCATTGCTCAGAGTAATTTATTGCAATCCAAAGCAAATTTATTTGCTGCGGCAGGCAAAGATCCCATCGAATAGGTCATGGCCATATGTTGAAAAAATATTTAGAAAAGCTACAACCTCTAGCGCACTCACTGAAGTTAAAGGGGGTGCATTTCTATGGGCATGCGCAAGCTTCTCTCAAAAAATACTGGTCCCAGCCGCGCATCCGTTTGGTCTCCTATTTAATCATTGCACTGATTGTGGGAGTCAATATTGGCAAAATGTTTGTACCTTCACCGATTGATACCAATTCTTCCAAAAAAGTATTGGATGTAGAGCAGAATGGCATCATTAACATTGATTTGCCAAACGTGACTTTATCCCCTGAAAATTTTGAGTTTATTCAGGTGAAGCGTGGTCTTGTACCCATGTATTTGCAAGTCCCTGGTCGTTTAGCCTTTAATGCCGAGCGTGTTAAGGTCATTTCGGCACGTGCGCCCGGAAGAGTCGAGCGTATTTATGCCTTTGATGGGGCGATTGTGAAAACTGGTCAAGCCCTAGCGGATTATTTCAGTCCAGATTACATCTCTGCCCAAACTGAATTAATCCTATCGTCTAAGATGGTTGCTGCTCTCCAAAAAAATCAAGTGGGGTCCTTATATGAGGATGCACAATCTACTGCTGAAGCAGCCGCTAACCATCTACGGGTATTGGGCGCGAGTAACGAAGACATTGCTCGTCTGCGCAATGGCGGTCAAGCAACACCAACTTTCCCAATCCGTGCCCCCATTGATGGTGTAGTCATAAAGCGGGCGGTTGATCCAGGAGCTTATTTAAATATGGGGGATATTTTGGCAACGGTTGCTGACCCCTCTAAATTATGGTTTCTGGGTAATGTTTACGAACAAGATGTCAGCAAGATTAAAGTAGGAGATGTCTTTCGCTTGAAGGTTGAATCTTTTCCTGATCGTGAATTTATAGCAAAAGCAAATTATGTTGGTGCCACAATTGATCCCGTAACCCATGCCTTAGTGGTGCGTTGTGAAATTGATAACAGCGATGGTTTATTAAAGCCTGAAATGTTTGTTAGTGGCACGCTAGAGATCGGTAAGTCAGAGGCAATTGTGATTCCTTCGGCTGCTGTAATTCAGGGTAGAAATGTCCGTTATGCCATCGTCAAGACGGGTGAAACGAGCTATAGCCGTCGACCGATTGCCGGCTTTGCCATTAGCTCTAAAGAGTTTGCCGTGACACAGGGCTTAGAGAACTATCAAACTGTCGTTTTTAAAGGGGCTACCCTCCTAAACCAGCGCTTCTTACGTGAGGAAGACTAAGGTATTTCATGAATATTGATACCGTACTACGTAGGCGCCTACTAATTATTCTGTTGGCGATTGGTTTGCTGGCAGCTGGTATTCACAGCTTCTTCAAGCTTCCTCTACAGGCCTATCCAGGGGTTGCGCCACTAACAGTTCAAGCGATCTCACAATGGCCTGGAGCTAGCACAGCTCAGATTGAGCAGCAAATCACTATTCCCGTAGAAAATGCTTTGGCTGGTATTTCTGGAGTGCAGGCATTTCGCTCGGTATCACTCTTTGGCTTATCAGTAGTCACCGTGAAATTTAAAGATGGTGAGGATAGTTTTAAGGCGCGTCAGCTCATTAATGGTGCCCTGAACAATCTAAGCTTGCCCAGTGGTGCCACTATGGCAATGAGTCCTGACTCAGATGCTACCGGTGAAATTATGCGTTACACCTTGCTCAGTGGATATGCAAATCCAATGGCATTAAAGACTTTGCAAGATTACGAAGTATATAAAGAACTAAAACACGTTCCAGGTATTGCAGACATCTCCTCCTTTGGCGGTAGGACTCGACAATATCAAATTATTATTCAGCCAGGTAGTTTGCTAGCAAAAAATGTCACTTTGCAGCAGTTAATTAATGCAGTGACTAACTCCAACATAAACGTTGGTGGAGGTTTATTGCCTGCTGGTGAGCAACAACTCGTTGTACGAGGAGTTGGTCTGCTCCAGTCGGTCGAGGATGTCAAGCGCATTGTAGTAGCTGTTAACAACGGCATAGCCATTAGGGTAGGCGATGTTGGAGAGGTTGTCATTGGTAATGCTTTACGCCAGGGTATGTTCCAGTATCAGAGTAATCCTGATGCGGTTGAGGGCGTTGTCTTTCTGAAGCGGGGAGAAAACGCCTCAGAGGTTTTGGATCGTGTGAAGGAAAAAATCAAAGAGATCAACACCTCAATCTTGCCCCCCGGCATTGATATTTTTCCTTTCTATGATCGCCAAGTACTTCTGGATATCACTTTAGAGACTGTTAAGCACACTCTATTTTTTGGCATCTCCTTGGTATTAATCATTTTGTATATCTTTTTGGGGAACCTCAAGGCAGCAGCAGTAGTGGCTGCAGTCATTCCTTTGGCCTTGTGCGTTTCTTTCTTCAACATGGATCAATTCAAAGTGCCCGCCAACTTAATCTCCCTGGGGGCGATTGACTTTGGGGTGATTGTGGATGCTGCGGTGATTGTGATGGAAAACGTCATGCGCCATTTGGAGGAAAGGAACTCTAAACTCAAGCAAAGCATCATCTTAGGCACGAGTGAAGTGCAGCGCGCGATGGTCTTTTCAACGGGGATCATTATTACCGCTTACTCACCACTCTTTTTGATGGGTGGGGTAGAGGGTATTATTTTCCGTCCTATGGCCTTCACTATGGGCTTTGCGTTACTCGCTTCTATTATTTTGAGTTTGACCTTCGTGCCAACAATGATTTCTTATATCTTCAAAGAAGGGGAAGTGCATCATCCTCCGAAGTTTATAGATAAATTATTAGTACGCTATAAAAAACTATTGAGCTACCTAGTCGAAAGGCCTAAAAAAGTACTCATAGCAGCTTTGACTTTATTGCTGGTTACGATTATCAGTGCCACTCATCTTGGTACGGAGTTTTTGCCAACACTTGAGGAAAATAATCTTTGGATACGTGTCACCTTACCGAATACAGTAGATTTGAAATACTCAGTAGAGCTAGCCAACCAACTACGCACTGAATTTGAAAATCATCCTGAAGTGAAGTATGTTTCAGTGCAGATTGGCCGTCCTGACGATGGTACGGATCCGACTGGCGTCTTTAACCAAGAGTACGGAATTTACTTCAAATCGCCTGAAGAGATGCCAGCTGGTGCAGGCAAGAAGCCTCTGATGAAAAGCCTTGAAAAATACCTTTCTGGAATTCCAGGTCTTGACTACACCTTCTCACAATATATCCAAGATAACGTAAATGAGGCGCTCTCTGGTGTCAAGGGTGAAAACTCTGTCAAAATTTTTGGCTCTGATTTAGAGGTATTGGATCAACAAGCACGAGATGTTATTAAGCAGCTTCGTAAAGTCCATGGCATTGTGGATGAAGGTATCTTTACTGAACTTGGTCAGCCTACTTTAAATGTCGAGATAAACAGAGAGAAATGCGCTCGTTTTGGGATTAATGTGAGCGATATACAGGCACTGGTTGCATACTCAATTGGTGGCGCGCCGGTAACTAATATTCTTGAAAATGAAAAAACGTTTGGTTTAGCCGTTCGTTTGAACAAAGAGAGTCGTAATACAGTCGATTCGATCGAGCAGTTATTGATTGACACTCCAGATGGTAGCCGAGTGCCGCTATCCATGGTGGCAGACATAGCTGTTTCTGATGGCCCTTTCTATATTTATCGTGAATCTGGACGTCGCTACATTGCCGTCAAATTTAGTGTGCGCGGTACAGACTTAGGAAGTGCCGTAGCAGAAGCGCAAAAGCTTGTTAATCAAAATATATCTTTACCAGCTGGTTATCGTATTACTTGGGACGGACAATTCAATCAAATGAAAGTGGCACAAAAGAAATTGATGATGATTGTGCCTTTGACTTTATTGGCAATTGCTTTGTTGCTTTACAGCGCATTTGGGAACTTCCGTGATGCCTTCGTGGTTTTATTGAACGTTCCATTTGCTGCGATTGGCGGAATTTTGATTTTGCTGCTCACAGGAGAAACCTTTAGTATTTCTGCAGCAATTGGATTCCTATCGCTATTTGGAATTGCGATTCAGGATGGCGTGATTCTCATTTCGTATATTAATAAACTGGCTAAATCTGATCATCACAGTATCAAAGAGACGATTGTGGAGGGGGCATCACTACGTATGAGGCCAGTTTTGATGACTGCACTTTTGGCTGGCCTAGGTTTATTGCCGGCGGCACTCTCGCATGCGATTGGTTCTGAGGCTCAAAGGCCATTGGCGCTGGTGATTGTGGGGGGTATGGTTACTACTACATTACTCACTTTGCTGGTTCTGCCAGTCTTATACGCTTGGATTCGGGTGCGGGAGCATCATCGCCTGGCTTAAAAAGGTCATATTCCTGGGTCTATTCTGAAATCGTTGGATAATTGATTTATGCATATATTGATCTCTAACGATGATGGTTACTTAGCCCCGGGTTTATTGGCTTTAGTCAATGCTGTACGTCCTTTGGGACGTATCACAATCATTGCTCCAGAGCAAAATCACAGTGGTGCTTCTAATTCTTTAACGCTTTCTAGGCCACTCTCGATACATCGAGTAGCTGGTGGAGAGCGAGATGGTTTTTTCTTTATCAATGGCACACCCACGGATTGTGTTCACGTTGCGATGACGGGTTTCTTAGATGAGAAGCCTGATCTAGTGATCTCGGGAATTAATCAAGGCGAAAATATGGGTGAAGATACCCTTTACTCTGGCACTGTTGCTGCTGCAGTGGAGGGTGTGATGTTTGGTGTGCCGGGTATCGCTTTCTCTCAAATTGATCGTGGCTGGAATCGTATTGAAGATGCTGCAAAAGCAGCGCATGATGTGGTGGCGCAAATGTTGGCATCTGGCTTAAGTAAACATCATGCTGATGGTGTAGCAACATTACTCAATGTGAATATTCCGAATCGCCCCTATGCTGATTTATATCGCTGGCGCGTTACTCGTTTGGGTAATCGCCATCATTCGCAGCCAGTAGTAGTGCAAGATAGCCCCCGTGGCGAGAAAATCTACTGGATCGGCGCTGCCGGTGATGTCAAAGAGGGTTCTGAAGGTACAGACTTTCATGCGATTGCTCAAGGATGTATATCTATTACACCTATGCAATTGGATTTAACGCACCATGCACGTTTAGCAGCAATGCGTGCAAATGGCTGGGATCGCGGTTGAAGGCTCCGACTGAACGCTTTGCTGCCTATCGACAAGCCCTAGCTGCAAAAGTGCATGCTGGCGGTGTCAAGCACGGTAAAACACTAGAGGCAATTGCCACAGTTCCACGTCATGCATTTATGGATGCTGGCTTGCATGCGCAAGCTTATGAAGATACAGCCTTACCCATTGGCCATGAACAAACTATTTCTAAGCCCTCTGTAGTAGCGCGCATGATTGAGTTGCTTCACAAGCCCAAACATAAACTTGGCAAAGTGCTGGAGATCGGCACTGGTTGCGGATACCAGGCTGCGGTTCTCAGTTTATTGGCGGAGGAGGTGTATTCGATTGAACGGATTCGTCCACTGCACGATATGGCAAGAGCGAAGTTGCGCCCATTTCGAATTAATAATCTGCGCCTGATTTATGGCGATGGAATTTTAGGTTTACCTCAAGCGGCACCGTTTGATGGGATTATTTTGGCGGCAGCAGGCCTCGGTATTCCGGATGCTTTGCTAGACCAATTGGCTATTGGCGGGCGCTTAGTTGCTCCAGTTGCCAAAAATGACAAAGAGCAGCAATTAGTGATGGTGGAAAGAATGAGCTCCCAGCGCTACCAAAGGACTGTGCTGGACGGGGTCTTTTTTGTGCCCTTACAATCTGGGGTAGTATGAAATTTATGATGAATACACCAGTTCAGCTCCCAATTTAATGCCACATACTTTGTCTAGATACCTCTCGATCGCATTCATTACAGCATCTGTATTGCTAATGCTTGGGTGCTCTACACCGCGTACTAAGCCAGCAGTCGTAACTGATCGAGCTAGTAGCTCAAGCGAGTCCACGCCTCCTGGTTACTATCGGGTGAAGAAGGGCGATACCTTGGCACGCATTGCCTTAGATAATGGCCAAGCACCTCGAGATGTCATTCAATGGAATAAGGCTGCCAATCCTAGTTTTAATCCAAACGTAATTGAAGTTGATGATCTGATCATCATTAAGGCTCCCGCAGGCTCTAAACCTGCAAAAGTAGCCGAGAAAAAACCAGCTGCCGAGAAAACAGATGTATCTTCATCTACGCCAGATCCTGTAAAAACAGAAGTAGTTCCAGAACCTGGTATTCGTTTATCTTGGCCTGCTAAAGGCAAGGTCACTGGCGAGTTCAATGAAACTAATAAAGGGATTGATATTGCCGGTAAAGTAGGTGAACCAGTTCTTGCAGCATCAGATGGAAAAGTGGTTTATGCGGGTAATAGCTTACGTGGCTATGGCAATCTGGTGATTGTGAAACATGACAATACTTATCTCACGGCTTACGCCCATAACAGTAAGCTCTTGGTTAAAGAGGGTGATGCTGTCCGCAAGGGTCAGCGTATTGCTGAGATGGGTGATACAGACACCACAGCAGCAAAGCTGCACTTTGAGTTACGCGTTAACGGCAAACCAGTCAATCCAACACCGTATCTACAGTAGTGTTGCAGGAATAGGGTGATGGGCTATGGCCACTGTTCTAGTATTTGATATTGAAACTATCCCTGATGTAGCGGGTTTACGTCGCCTAGAGGATTTCCCTGAATCCATGAGCGATGCGGAAGTAGCTGCCAAAGTAATGGCCGATCGTGCAGCAAAGACTGGCAGTGAATTTCTCCCTTTATTTCTACAAAAGATTGTTGCCATCTCTTGCGTGATTCGCAGAACGACTAAAGAAGGTCTGCCGCAAATTAAAGTAGGCAGCCTTGGTAATGTGCAAGATGATGAGAAGGTATTAATCCAAGCCTTCTTTGATCTGGTGGAAAAATACACTCCCCAATTGGTTTCTTGGAACGGCAGTGGCTTTGATTTACCAGTACTGCACTATCGTGCCTTAGCCAATCACGTACAAGCACCTCGTTACTGGGAGATGGGTGAGAGTCAGGATTCTGATAGCCGTGAATTTAAATGGAACAACTACATTAGCCGTTACCATATGCGCCATCTCGATATGATGGATCTCTTGGCTAAATTTAATGCTCGTGCAAATGCGCCATTAGATGGATTGGCAAAGCTCTGTGGTTTCCCAGGCAAGATGGGCATGGATGGCAGCCAAGTCTGGCCTGCGTTCCAGGATGGCAAGATTAATGATATTCGCCGTTACTGTGAGACTGATGTTGTCAATACTTATCTCATGTACTGTCGCTTTCAGTTGCTGCGCGGCGGTTTTTCTCTCGAGGAGCATCAAGAAGAGATTGACTTTGTAAAAGCCTATCTCGAAACAGAATCCAAAGAGCCAAACGGCAGTCAGTGGCAAGAATATCTGCAAGGTTTTTCCGCTGATGCGTAGAGGGGATAAGCCAGTCAATATTGAAGTGACTGAGCCAATCAAAATAGAGGCCCTCGATTTAGATGCTCAGGGTATTGCGCGCTTAGCTCTCAACGAGGAAGAAACTGAACAAGGATTAGATGCGGGCCAAAGCGGCAAGGTTATCTTTATTAAAGGCGCACTGCCAACCGAGTTGGTAACCTACACCATCACCAGTGATAAGGCTCGCTTTAGTAAAGCTAAGGTTCGAGAAATTCTTAAGCCTGCAGTATTTAGGGCTGAGCCCAAATGTAAGGCTTTTGGTGTTTGTGGTGGTTGTACCATGCAGCATTTAGATGTTCGTGCGCAAGTGGCTATGAAGCAGCGCGTGCTCGAAGATGATTTACAGCATATTGCTAGAGTAAAGCCTAATGAAATACTCCGTCCAATGGGTGGCCCCACTTGGGAGTATCGCCATCGCGCCCGTCTAAGTGCCGTTAACCGATCGATTAAAAAAGGGACAGTACTGATTGGCTTTCATGAGGGCAAGAGTGGCTATGTGGCTGACATGTTGGCATGCGAGATTCTGCCTAAGCATGTTTCTGACTTATTGCCAGAAATGCGCAAGTTGGTGATGGGTTTATCCATTGTCGATCATATGCCGCAAATCGAGATTGCCGTTGGCGAACCAGAAGACGCGTTATCAGATGACCCTAAAAAATCCAAGCCCGTAACTGCTTTGGTGTTTAGGAATCTCAAGCCTTTAACGGTAGAAGATGAGCAACTTCTCAGGGCCTTTGCAGATCGGCATCAGGTCTGGATATGGCTTCAGCCTAAAGGTATAGAGACGGTAGCGCCGTATTATCCCGAAACCGGTAAGCTTTGTTATCGTCTACCTGAATTTGAAATTGAGATGCCGTTTAAGCCTACGGATTTCACGCAAGTGAATCACATGATGAACCGCGCATTGGTGAGTAGAGCGATTCGTTTGCTGGAAGTGAAGGTAACGGATCGCGTGCTAGATTTATTTTGTGGCATTGGCAATTTCACATTACCGCTTGCTCGAAAAGCAAAGCAGGTTTTAGGTATTGAAGGTCTAGAAAGTTTGACGACTCGAGCTAAAGCTAACGCAGAACATAACGGACTTGTTGATAAAGCCAGTTTTATGCAAAGTGACTTATTTGATGTTACAACGGAAACGATTGCGTCTTGGGGTAAAGCGGAGCGCTGGTTAATGGATCCACCGCGTGAAGGTGCCATGGAGTTATGCAAAGCACTTTCTGAGTTACATCTACAGAAAAGCAACTTACTGCCGCAACGTATTGTGTACGTTTCATGTAATCCCAAAACCTTAGCCAGAGATGTCGAGATCTTGTACTACCAAGCGGGCTACATATTAAGCAGCGCAGGTATCATTAATATGTTCCCACACACCTCTCACGTGGAATCAATGGCTATTTTTGATCGCGCGTGAGGAAAGCTTCTTAAAATCAAAACTATTGCACTAATTTTGTGCTAGCTAGGACTGTTTTGGTGTATCTGATATTGATACGGTTCAATTATCAAAAAATGAAGTCTTCTAAAGGCGTAAATTAAAGTTGTGCAGAGATTCTTTACTGCCAAAGCTTATATTCACCTCTAGGAGCTCATCATGAAAGCCGCAGACGGAATCACTGTATTAGTGGTCTTACTTGCCTTATCTTTTGCGATTCATACTTTTGTAGCCAATCAATAAGTCTATTTATGCTGGCCTCATAAGAAAAGGCGCCCGAAGGCGCCTTTAGAGTAGAGCTCACTTTAATTCTTAGTCGCGATTACCGCCAACAATACCCAGTAGGGCAAGTAAGTTAGTAAAGACGTTGTACACATCCAAGTAGATTGCTAGAGTAGCCATGATGTAGTTGGTCTCGCCGCCATTGATGACGCGTTGAACGTCAACCAAGATGAAGGCGGAGAAGATTGCGATAGCCAGAACCATCACAGTCAACATCAAGGCAGGCAATTGCAACCAGATGTTTGCCAAAGAAGCAACGATCAAGAGTAGAACGCCTACCATCAGCCATTTGCCCATGCCAGCAAAGTCACTCTTGCTTACAGTAGCAATGGTTGCCATGGTAGCGAAGATTGCAGCTGTACCACCAAAGGACAACATGATTAATGTCGCACCATTACTGTAGCTATTGAGCGTGTAGCCAATCAAACGAGACATCATGATGCCCATGAAGAAGGTAAAGCCCAGGAGTAGCAGAACGCCTACGCCAGTATCTTTATTCTTCTCAATTGCCCAGAAGAAACCAAAGGCAACAGCCATGAACACGATAAAACCAATAAATGGACTGCTTGAAAATAGATCGAGGCCCATTGCAACACCCAGCCAGGCGCCAATGACTGTAGGCACCATGGAGAGTGCTAACAAGGCATAAGTATTGCGAAGAACGCGGTTGCGTACCTGGACAGTGCTAACTGAGCCGGTTTGGCCAAAGCCGTAAGAGTTCAGATCACTCATATTGACTCCTTCTTTTAAATAAACTCACGAGCCCACAAAGGGCTCATGAGGATAAGTATAGACAAAATGCCCTAATTTCAAGTCCCCATGGAAAAGACCTACAAAATAAAGGTTTATGCCCTGTAAATTCAAGGGCTTAGCCCTACAAACATAGGGGTAAATACGGTCAGGCAATGTATAATTTGGGGGTCGCTGGCGTAGGGCGGGTTTTTAGTCCAACCCCAGCAAATACCTTTGAAATCACTATTGGAGTATTGCATGGCAATTGAACGCACCCTTTCTATTATCAAACCTGATGCTGTCGCTAAAAACGTCATCGGCAAAATCTATGACCGTTTTGAATCTGCTGGTTTGAAAATCGTTGCTTCCAGAATGGCGCATTTGTCACAAAATGAAGCTGAGCAGTTTTATGGTGTTCATAAAGACCGTCCTTTCTTCAAAGATTTGGTGAACTTCATGATTTCTGGTCCTGTCATGATTCAAGTATTGCAAGGCGAAGGCGCTATTGCTAAGAATCGTGACTTAATGGGTGCAACGGATCCTAAAAAGGCAGAAAAAGGCACAATCCGCGCTGACTTTGCTGACAGCATCGATGCAAACGCTGTGCATGGCTCTGACGCTCCTGAAACAGCTGCTGTGGAAGTTGCATTCTTCTTTCCTGGTATGAATGTTTTCAATCGTTAATTGACGATTGAAAACAAATAAGCTATTTAACTAATAAGTAGGCGCATTGACCTCCCCGCGCGTAAATCTCTTAGATTTTGACGCTGACCAAATGGCAGCGTATGTCGCGGGGTTGAATGAAAAGCCCTTTCGGGCAAAGCAACTCATGCAGTGGATACACCAACGCGGTGTATCTGACATTAATGACATGAGTGATTTAGCAAAAAGCTTTAGAGCAAGCTTGCTAGACAAAGCCGAAGTACTCTCACTCCCCGTTATAAAGGATGAGCACGCGCTAGATGGCACCCGTAAGTGGTTGCTGGATGTGGGCGCTGGAAACGCAGTCGAGTCCGTTTTTATTCCTGAGGATGACCGCGGCACCTTGTGCATCTCATCTCAGGCAGGCTGCGCAGTCAATTGCCGTTTTTGCTCAACTGGGCATCAAGGCTTCTCACGTAACCTGACTTCCGGTGAAATCATCGGACAACTTTGGTTTGCTGAGCATCTATTACGTAACGACCCAGAGGCCATTCGTAGGGTTGAAAAGTTTCCCACTCCAGGTTGGGAGCACACAGGGCGCGTCATTTCTAATGTGGTGATGATGGGTATGGGTGAGCCTTTGCTCAATTACGATAACGTGGTTGCTGCATTGCGTTTAATGCTCGATGACAGAGCTTATGGTTTATCACGTCGTCGTGTAACAGTTTCAACCTCGGGTGTAGTGCCAATGATTGATCGTCTTGCGCAAGATTGCCCAGTGGCTTTAGCAGTTTCTCTACATGCACCGAATGACGCATTGCGCGATCAATTGGTGCCGCTCAATCAAAAATATCCTTTACGCGAATTGCTTGACGCTTGTGAGCGTTACTTACCTTTTGCACCAAGAGACTTCTTAACCTTTGAATATTGCATGCTTGATGGCGTCAATGACTCCGATATACAAGCAAAAGAATTAGTGCGCCTGCTCAAAAACATTAAGTGCAAAATCAATCTCATTCCATTTAACCCATTCCCAGAGTCTGGACTCAAGCGTTCATCAGCTCAGCGTATCAATGCTTTTGCTGGCATCTTGCTCGATGCTGGCATGGTAGCTACTGTACGTAAGACTCGTGGTGATGATATCGCTGCTGCTTGTGGTCAATTAGCAGGAGATGTAGTAGATCGCACAAGAGTACGTGAGCGTGCAGTGCACAATGCAGAGATTGAACTTACTGAAGTTGAGCCGGATGAAGAATTTGATGAAGATACCAATCTGGGGTTAAACGAGCATCCAATTGAATGGCTTAAAAAATTAAAGTAAAGATGGGATCCAGATGAGCTCTAATAATTCATTGCCACCATTGCCAAATTTACCTTTGGGACCTGCCCCTAAGCGTGCCACGCGTCAAGCAACTGTAGCTTGGAAGAGCAACATTATTACCGTTGGTGGAGATGCGCCTGTACGCGTGCAATCGATGACTAATACTGATACTGCTGATGCAGTTGGTACAGCTATCCAAGTAAAAGAACTGGCGCGTGCTGGTTCAGAGATGGTACGCATCACGGTCAATACACCAGAAGCTGCTGCGGCAGTGCCCTATATTCGTGAGCAGTTAGACAAGATGGATATCTTGGTGCCATTGATTGGCGATTTCCATTACAACGGCCACACTTTATTAAATGATTTTCCAGATTGCGCTAAGGCACTTTCAAAGTACCGCATCAATCCAGGCAATGTGGGTAAGGGCGCTAAGCGTGATCCACAATTTGCACAAATGATTGAAGCGGCTTGTAAATACGATAAGCCTATTCGAATCGGCGTGAACTGGGGTAGCTTAGATCAAGATCTCTTGGCTTCTATTATGGATAGCAATGCGGCTCTAGCAGATCCAAATACTGCGCAAGAGGTCATGATTGAAGCCTTGATTCAGTCGGCATTGCAATCTGCAGAAAAGGCCGTTGAGTTGGGCATGAATCCCAATCAAATTTTGCTTTCTTGCAAAGTAAGCAATGTACAAGATTTAGTGGCGGTATACCGTGATCTTTCACGTCGTTCAGACTACCCCTTACATTTAGGTTTAACTGAAGCGGGCATGGGTAGCAAGGGCATTGTTTCTTCCACTGCTGCGATGGGTATTTTGTTGCAAGAGGGTATTGGCGATACGATTCGTGTTTCGTTAACACCAGACCCGGGCGCTCCTCGTGAAAATGAAGTCATCGTTGCGCAAGAGATTTTACAAACCATGGGTCTGCGCAATTTCACGCCAATGGTGATAGCTTGTCCTGGCTGTGGCAGAACCACAAGCACGACTTTTCAATCTCTTGCCGCTGACATTCAATCGTATTTACGTCAGCAAATGCCGGTTTGGAAGAAAACCCATCCTGGCGTCGAGAATATGAACGTAGCGGTGATGGGTTGCATCGTGAATGGCCCGGGTGAGAGCAAGCATGCCAATATTGGAATTTCATTACCAGGAACGGGTGAAACTCCCGCTGCGCCAGTATTTGTGGATGGAGTGAAGGTCAAAACCCTGCGTGGTGAGAAAATTGCCGAAGAGTTTCAGGTGATTGTTGATGAGTACGTGAAACAAAACTACGCAGCCAAGGTTTAAAGAAGTTAAGTAAAGTAAGCGTAAAGCAAGAGCAAAACAAGAATAAAAATGACTGACCAAAATAACAACGCTAAAGTTCAAAAGACGCAAAAGATTAATGGCGTTCGAGGTATGAATGATTTGCTGCCAGCAGATGCTGCGCAGTGGGTTCATCTTGAGCATGTATTGCGTGATCTCACGCGTGCGTATGGTTATGAATTCTTGAGAACGCCGATTGTTGAAGCAACCGCAGTGTTTCAGCGTGGTATTGGTGAGGTTACCGACATCGTTGAAAAGGAAATGTATTCCTTTGAAGATCGCTTGAATGGCGAGCAACTGACCTTACGTCCCGAAGGAACGGCTGCTTTAGTACGTTCTGTTATCGAGAATAATTTGCTCTACGAAGGACCTAAGCGTCTTTGGTACACGGGCCCCATGTTTCGTCACGAGCGTCCACAACGTGGTCGCTATCGCCAGTTCCATCAGTTTGGTATCGAAGCCTTAGGTTTTGCAGGTCCTGATATTGATGCAGAAATTATCCTGATGGGACAGCGCCTATGGGATGAGTTAGGTTTGAAGGGTGTCCGTTTGGAGATTAACTCTCTAGGCCAGGCTCCTGAGCGTGCCGAGCACCGTGCTGCCTTAGTTATATATTTTGAAGAAAATAAGTCACAGCTTGACGAAGATTCACAGCGTCGCCTCATTACCAACCCGTTGCGCATTTTGGACTCCAAGAATCCCGAGATGCAAGCGTTGATTGAAGGTGCACCAAAGTTACTGGAATTCTTGGGTGAAGAATCACTCGAGCATTTCAATGCCGTACAAGCATTACTCAAAGCAAATAACATTCCTTGCAAAATTAACCCACGCTTAGTACGTGGCTTGGATTACTACAATCTCACTGTATTTGAATGGGTGACTGATGAATTAGGTGCTCAAGGTACGATTGCTGGTGGCGGACGTTATGATCCTTTGATCGAGCGCATGGGTGGTAAAGCGGCTCCTGCTTGTGGTTGGGCTATGGGCATGGAGCGCGTTTTGGAATTAATGAAGGTTTCTGGGTCGTTGCCAGAAGCACAGTCTCAATGCGATATCTTTATTTTGCATCAAGGTGGGGAGACTTTGACAGCCGCCATGATTATTGCTGAGCGCTTACGTAGTGCCGGTATCGATACCATTCTTTTCTGCCCTCCAGATGGTCAATCTGCCAGCTTTAAGTCGCAAATGAAGAAGGCGGATAGCAGTGGGGCTGCCTTTGCAGTCATTATTGGTCCTGATGAGTTGGTCAATAATGCGGCGCAACTGAAGGACTTACGTGGCACAGGTGAGCAGAAGTCAGTTCCCTTGGAAGATGTCTTGGGGGCGGCAATTGATGCCCTAGTAGGCGCCTCCGAATAGAATGGAACTAATACACCATTAATTACTGATAAATGAGTTTGGATTGACATGCCTTTAGATTTAGAAGAACAAGAACAATTAGACCAATTCAAAGCGTTTTGGCAAAAGTATCGCAACCTAATTACTGGAGTAGTTATTGCTGTCTTGTTTGCCTATGCTGCATACAGTGGATATCAATGGTGGCGCAATAGCCAGGCACTGGAAGCCTCTAAGTTGTATGAAACGATGATTAGCGCGATTGCTAAGGGCGATAAAGAGCTGACCTTGCGCGCTACAGATGATCTGCAAAAGGATTTTGGCCGTACTCCATATGCAGCAATGTCTAGTTTGGTTGCTGCGCGTATTGCATCAGATGCCGGTGACACTACAAAGGCATTAGGCTACTTGCGCTGGGCTGCAAAGAACGCTTCAAATGATGGTTATCTTGCATTGGCTAAATTACGCTTGGTAACTCAGTTGATCGATCAAGGCGGTGAGAAAGATTTTGCAGAAGCCGATCAAATCTTGAACGAGAAACCTATTACTGGTTTTGAGTCTTTATGGCTTGAACGTCGTGGTGATTGGTACTTGGCTCAAAAGAAAAATGAGCAAGCGAGAGCGAGCTATCAAGATGCGTGGAAAAAATTAGACCAAGCAAAAGAATTTCCTGAGGAGGCTCGCCGTCTCTTGAAGGTAAAGCTTGATGCTGTTGGAGGCGTAACCCAGTGATAACTAAAAAGATGAAATGTTTACCAATGCGTATTGGAGTAGCCCTAATATTAGGTACAGTGGTGATTGCGTTAGCAGCTTGCTCTGGAAGTTCCAGGGTTCGCAAGCCAGCAGATTTAGTGACGGTAACTAACCAATTTGATCTGCAACCAGTATGGTCGACCAGTATTGGTTCATCTGAATCTTTTAACTTTCATCCAATTGTGGCTGGCGACGCAGTGTACGTTGCTTCACACCGAGGTAATTTAGCTCGGATTGATTTGGCTTCCGGTAATAAAACGTGGGAAGTGTCTGTGCCCGAGCGTTTATCAGTAGGCCCTGGCTCTGATGGCCGCACTACCGTTGCGGTGACTACCAAAGGTATGGTCTATGCCTATGATGATGCTGGCAAGCCAATCTGGAATGTCAGTGTAGGCAGTGAAATATTAAGTGAGCCAATAGTGGCCGGGGGTATAGTGATTGTGCGGGCGCTCGACAATCGCTTTGTTGGTCTGGATGCCCAAACTGGCGCCAAAAAATGGACTTATCAACGACAGCAATCTGCACTGTCATTGCGCGTTGGCTACGGCATGCTCGCTATCGGCAATGAAGTCATCGTTACAGGTTTTGCTGGTGGTCGTTTTGGCATGATTGCGATTGCAAATGGCGGTTTGGTTTGGGAGACACCAGTTTCATTTCCTAAGGGTTTCTCAGAAATTGAGCGCTTGAATGATGTGACTGCTAAGCCAAGCATGGAAGGCGATATTCTTTGTGCGGTTTCTTATCAAGGACGCATTGGTTGTGGCCAAGCTCGTACCGGCAACCTCCTCTGGTTTAAAGATTACTCAAGCTATACCGGAACTTCACAAAGTACGGAGATGGTTTTCTCAGCAAATGAAAAATCGTATGTCACTGCGTTTGCGACCAAAGATGGGACGCAGATTTGGGAAAACACGCAACTCACATACCGAGATGTAGGTGAGTCGCTTGCGGTTGGTAAAGTTTTGTTAATGGGTGATGCTCAAGGTTATATCCATGCATTTGCACAGGCGAATGGCGAGATGGTTGCGCGTATTCGTCACGACAGTAGTCCAATCTCGGCTGCCCCCATTGCGGTAGGCGGCCTCATCTTGGTTCAATCTCAAGGTGGAAAAATAGCGGCGTACAGTCCAAAATGAATCCAGTCATCACTATCGTCGGCCGTCCTAATGTGGGCAAGTCGACACTCTTTAATCGCTTAACGCGCTCACGCGATGCATTGGTGGCTGACTTCTCTGGCTTAACCAGAGATCGTCACTATGGCAAAGGCCGTATTGGCGAACGTGCATTTATTTGCGTAGATACTGGCGGTTTTGAGCCTGTCGCCAAGACTGGCATTGTTGCCGAGATGGCAAAGCAAACTAAGCAAGCAGTTGCAGAGTCTGACATTGTGATTTTCTTGGTCGATGGTCGCTTAGGAATGGCGCCACAGGATCGCGTCATTGCTGACTTTTTACGTAAGACTGGTCGACCAATCATTCTGGCAGTTAATAAAACTGAAGGCATGCAGGCTGGTGTTGTGACCGCAGACTTTCATGAGCTTGGTTTAGGTGAGCCATTTCCCATCTCTTCAGCACATGGTGACGGTGTCCGTGGCCTAATCGACGACGCATTAGATTCACTGGGTATTGCAGAGCCAGACGAAGAAGAATTAGCTAACGATCCAAATCGCCCAATGAAGATTGCGGTCGTAGGACGTCCTAACGTTGGTAAATCTACGCTGATCAATAAGTTGATCGGTGAAGAGCGCGTTATCGCTTTTGATATGCCGGGCACTACCCGTGATGCAATCGAAGTCCCCTTTGAGCGCAATGGCAAGCCCTATATCCTGGTTGATACTGCAGGTTTGCGTCGCCGCGGAAAAGTATTTGAGGCAATTGAGAAGTTCTCGGTTGTCAAAACACTACAAGCAATTGCCGACTGTAATGTCGTGATCTTGATGTTAGATGCTCAGCAAGACATTTCTGAGCAAGATGCTCATATCGCTGGCTTTATTGTTGAAGCCGGTCGTGCACTAGTGGTTGCGGTGAATAAATGGGATGGTCTCGATGCGTATGTAAAAGAGCGCGCTCGTTTAGAGATTGCACAAAAGCTACGTTTCTTGGACTTTGCAAACGTACATCCGATTTCGGCGAAAAAGGGTACAGGTCTAAAGGAGCTCTTTAAAGATGTGGATTCAGCCTATGCCGCAGCGATGGCGAAACTACCAACCCCACGCCTAACCCGAATATTGCAAGAGGCTATCGAGCATCAACAGCCAAAACGCGTGGGTATGGGTCGTCCGAAATTGCGTTATGCACACCAAGGGGGCATGAATCCACCAATTGTGGTTATTCATGGCACATCCTTGAGTGGGGTGACTGATAGCTACAAACGATACTTAGAGGGTCGCTTTAGGGATGTCTTTAAGTTGCGTGGAACACCTTTACGGATTCAGATGAATACCGCCAAAAACCCCTATGTTGACGACGATAAGGGTAAAAAAGGTAAAAAACGCTAATTTAGGCTAAGCTTTTATCCTGAGCTCGAAATGGACTTGATTTTTTTTAAAATCAGCCCAATATAGAAGGTCTAAGAAGTTAGATGGTTTATGTAGTTAGACAGTCTAAGCAGTATTTTTTTGGCATGGTTCGTTGGTATGTATTAAGTAGTGAAGATTGATATTTAATAAAAAAAGCAAGACTCCCAAAAAAGTAGTTAACAAAAGATAAACAAGGAGCAGTATGAGTAATAGCAACCCCAAACAAATTCAATTACTTCAGGATCCTTTCCTCAATGCTTTACGCAAAGAGCATGTTCCTGTTTCGATCTATCTCGTAAACGGCATCAAGTTGCAGGGCAATATTGAATCGTTTGATCAGTATGTTGTCCTTTTGCGCAATACCGTGACGCAGATGGTTTATAAGCACGCAATCTCGACGATCGTTCCTGCTCGTGCGATTGATTTCCGTTTGGAAGAAGCTAGCTCTGTATAAAACTGGTGTAGATGCGGCACGCGCTGTTCTTGTTGGAGTAGATACAGGACGCGAAGATTTTGCGGATAGCATGGCCGAGCTCAGCTTGTTGGCTGATAGTGCGGGCTCTATACCTGCAGCTAGTGTTATTGCCCGTAAAGGCAGAACTGATCCAGCCCTATTTATAGGCTCTGGTAAGGCTAATGAACTCAAGAGGGTGATGGAAGAACAAGGAGCAGAGCTTGCTATCTTTAACCATCCTCTTTCACCAACTCAGCAACGCAACTTAGAACGTCATATTGGGTTTCATGTGATGGATCGCACCGGTTTGATTTTGGATATCTTTAGCCAACGTGCACAAAGTCATATTGGTAAGACACAAGTTGAACTAGCCCAAGTGCGTTACCGTATGTCTCGTTTAGTGAGAGCATGGAGCCACTTAGAGCGTCAACGAGGTGGTATTGGTGTACGTGGCGGTCCTGGTGAAACGCAGATGGAGCTTGATCGCCGGATGCTGGCAACCAAAGCCAAGCGTTTAGAAAATGAATTAGAAAAGCTTCAACGCCAACAAAGAACCCAAAGAAGAGCTCGTAACCGTAAAGATGTTTTCTCGGTTTCTTTGGTGGGATACACCAACGCTGGTAAATCAACCCTATTTAATGCCCTAACCAAAGCGGGGACATATGCGGCCGACCAGTTATTTGCCACCTTAGACACCACCTCCAGAAAAGTCCATTTGGATGGAGTGGGGTCGATTGTGGTTTCCGATACGGTGGGTTTTATACGGGATTTGCCTCACCAGCTGGTGGAGGCTTTTAGAGCCACTTTGGACGAAACCATCCATGCGGACCTGATTTTGCATGTGATTGATGCCTGCAGCCCGGTCGCCAGGGAGCAAAAGGCCGAAGTTGAGGCTGTTTTGGAGGAAATTGGGGCCGATGACATCCCTCGGATCGAGGTCATGAACAAAATCGACCAGATGCCTCAAACCTTTACCCGCGGGGCCTCTTTAGAGCGGGATGCACAGGGCTTTCCAAGCCAAGTTTTCCTGTCAGCCAAGACAGGCTTGGGTCTTGATTTGCTTCGGTCAGCCCTGGCTGAATGCTCCCAAATGACTGATAGAATAAGGATCGAGCACAACCGTGCCAAGAAGCAATTGGCCCCGGATGAGTTTTTAGAGCCCTTACCCGAACGACCAGAAACCTCTGAATTTAACCCGATTGCCAACCGAAGCTATTTATCTAATGATGCGTAAATTTCTCGAACTCTTTTCGGTCAATGATCCAGGATGGGGTAATAGCCACAATACCGGTGGATCTAAAGATGCTAAAGATGGGCAGGTAGGTGATCAAACTCCAAAAGCCGATCCCGAGAATAAGCCCGTAGAAACGCAACCTACAAATGCGCCAACAAATCCGCCGACAAATCCGCCGACAAATCAACCAAGTAATCCTACAAATAGACCAGACGGTCCTCCAGATTTAGATGAATTATGGCGTGATTTCAATGACAGAATTGCTGGCATCTTTGGTGGCAAGAAAAAGCCAGGTGTAAGTAGTAATCCCGCTAACAAGCCGGCCAATAAACCAAACAGCACTGATATTCCTCCGCCTTCACAGCGCGGTGGCAATGGAGGTGGCGGTGGTGGCAGTAATGGTGGATTCACTGCGCCTAACTTTAATTTCACCAATCCATTTGGGTCCAAGGCAAGCTTTCTGATTGCGGGAGCTGTTGTTTTCTTCATGTGGGTATGCAGTGGCTTCTTCATTATTCAAGAAGGCCAAGCTGGCGTCATTCTGACTTTTGGTAAATACGATTACACCGCTAAGCCGGGTATTAACTGGCGTATGCCTTGGCCTATTCAGTCTGATGAGACAGTGAACTTATCGGGCGTACGCTCTGTTGAGGTAGGTCGTCCAATATTGATTAAAGCTACGAATCAAAAAGATTCCTCAATGCTCACTGAAGATGAAAACATCATTGATGTGCGCTTTGCCGTTCAATATCGTCTGAAAGATCCAACTGATTATTTATTTAATAATCGTGATCCAGATGCAGCAGTGGTACAGGCTGCCGAGACAGCCGTTCGTGAAATTGTCGCGCGTAGCAAGATGGATACCGTGCTGTATGAAGGTCGCGAAAAGATTGGCATTGATTTGGCGAACTCCATTCAGAAGATTTTGGATAGTTATAAAACTGGTATCTATGTCACGAGCGTGACTGTACAGAATGTGCAGCCTCCAGAACAAGTGCAAGCCGCATTTGATGATGCAGTCAAAGCAGGGCAGGACCAAGAGCGCTTAAAGAGTGAAGGCCAGGCTTACGCTAATGACATTATTCCGCGTGCCAAAGGTACGGCTGCTCGCTTGATTCAAGAGGCTGAAGGTTATAAAGCTCGGGTAGTGGCTACCGCAGACGGTGATGCCACACGCTTCAAGCAGATCTTAGTTGAGTACGCCAAGGCTCCACAGGTAACCAAAGATCGCATGTATATCGACACCATGCGCGAGATGTATAACAACGTGACCAAGATCTTAGTTGATACTACTAAGAGTAATAGCTTGCTATACCTGCCACTCGATAAGATCGTGGCACAGGTAAGCGCTGAAAGTGCTCAGGCAGCAAATGCACAAGTGAATTCATCTGCCACGAGCACACCAACTGGTAGTGTGACCGTAGGTGGTACAACTGGTGCTAATACAAACGCTACAAGCTCGACATCTAGCCAAGTTATAAACCCAACTCCAGCGCCAGTAAATAACAGCAGCGTGGATAAACGTGATGGTCTCCGTAGTCGCGATAGGGAGGCTAGATAATGAACGCCAATCGTTTAATTGCTGCTGGCATTGCTTTTATTGTTCTGATTTATGTGTTGTCGTCCAGTATTTTTGTTGTGGACCAGCGTAAGTTCGCCGTAGTGTTTTCATTTGGACAAATTGTTCGCGTGATTGAAAAGCCAGGGATTCAGGTAAAGATGCCTGCGCCATTTGAAAGTGTTCGCTTTTTTGATCGTCGTATTTTGACAATTGATAACCCAGAAGCAGAGCGCTTCATTACCGCTGAGAAGAAAAACTTATTGGTGGATTCTTATGTGAAATGGCGTATTGTTGATCCCCGTAAGTTCTTTATTAGCTTCAAAGGAGATGAGCGCTTAGCTCAAGACCGCTTAACTCAATTGGTTCGCTCCGCTCTGAATGAAGAATTCACAAAACGTACTGTGCGTGAATTAATTTCTGATCAGCGTGAAGAAGTCATGCAGGGCATTCGCAAAAAAGTCGCTGATGATGCATCTGATATCGGTGTTGAGATCGTAGATGTACGCTTAAAGCGTGTTGACCTCTTGGCAGAAATTAGTGATTCTGTTTATCGCCGTATGGAAGCAGAGCGTAAGCGTGTAGCGAATGAATTGCGCTCAACTGGCGCGGCAGAGTCCGACAAGATTCGTGCAAATGCTGAGCGTCAGCGTGACACTATCTTGGCTGAGGCTTATCGTGATGCACAAAAGATTAAGGGTGCTGGTGACGCTAAGGCTACTGCGCTTTATGCAGAAGCTTTTGGCCGCGATCCACAGTTTGCCCAGTTCTATCAAAGCCTTGAAGCCTATAGAAGCTCATTTAAGGATAAGAAGGATGTCATGGTCGTTGAGCCAAATGGTGAGTTCTTTAAGTTCCTGCACAAAAAATAAGAAAGCCAACAGTCCACATCATGAATCGCTGGTTACTTCCTGAGGATATTGCAGACGTATTGCCTGCTGAGGCTCGCAAGGTTGAGGCTTTGCGTCGTGCTGTTTTGGATCTATATCAATCTTATGGCTATGAATTAGTTGCTCCTCCAATCTTAGAGTTTTTAGACTCTTTATTAACTGGCACTGGCTCTGATCTCAATCTGCAAACCTTTAAATTAGTTGATCAGTTATCTGGCCGTACATTGGGTCTGCGTGCCGATATGACTCCGCAAGTGGCTCGTATTGACGCGCATCTCTTAAATCGTGCTGGCGTTACCCGTCTTTGCTATGCAGGCTCTGTTGCGCATGCTCGTACGCCAGTAGGCAGCTCAGCGCGCGAAGAGTTACAACTTGGTGCAGAGATTTACGGATGCGCAACTTGGGAGGCTGATCTTGAGGCTATTACCTTATTGCTAAAGACACTTTCTGTTGCGGGTTTAGAAAAGATTTATCTTGACTTATCCCATGCTGGTATTTTGACTGGGATCTTGGATGGGCAAAACTTAGATAAGGCAACGGTTGAAGCTTTGTATGGCCTCTTACAAAGTAAGGATTGTCCACGTCTACGTCAGTGGTCCACATGCTTGCCTGCGACAGTATCTGAAGCATTGATGGCCCTCACAGAATTAAATGGCCCATGCTCAGAAGTATTGGCTAAAGCGAAAAAAGTATTATCTAAGCACGCTGCGATTGATCAGGCTTTGGCTGATTTAGAGCGTTTGGTTTCTGCTGCAGCTAACCTATCTACGAATTTACAGCTCAGTATCGACTTGGCTGATTTGCGGGGCTATCAATATCACAGCGGCGTGATATTCGCTGCTTATGTTGATCAATTTCCTCAGCCTATTGCTAGGGGTGGGCGTTATGACCATGTTGGTCAAGCCTTTGGTCGACCACGTCCTGCAACAGGCTTTTCATTAGATCTCCTAACCTTGGCAAACTTGTCACCCTTAAATGTGCATAAGTTCGCTATCTTGGCCCCTTGGATTGATGATGCTGAATTAAGTAAGGCAATTGCAATCCTGAGAAGTCAGGGTGAGGTCGTGATTCAGATTCCAGCGGGCACAACAATAGAGGCCGCTGAGTATCAATGTGACCGAGAGTTGGTAAAGCAGGGCAACTCTTGGGAAGTAAAAAAGAGGTAAAAAAATAAAGAGGAAATATAAAAAGGCAGGGTAGTAATTTAAACGAAGCAGTAGATTGAATTAGGTACTAAGCAGTTTACTTATTTTGTAATTATCTTTTTGGATTTCATTATGTCTTCAAAGCAGCAAACTAAAGGTCGTAACGTAGTTGTCATTGGTACCCAGTGGGGTGATGAAGGCAAAGGTAAGGTAGTTGATTGGTTGACTGATCATGCGCAAGCGGTTGTTCGCTTCCAAGGCGGTCACAACGCTGGTCATACCTTGATCATCGGCGATAAGAAGACAATTTTGCGTTTGATTCCATCTGGAATCATGCATAAGAATGTGATTTGCTACATTGGTAACGGTGTGGTGCTCTCGCCAGAAGCGCTCTTTAAAGAAATCGGTGAGCTTGAGTCTGCAGGTTTGGATGTTCAGTCTCGTTTGAAGATTTCAGAAGCAACTACCTTGATTCTGCCTTATCACGTAGCGATTGATCATGCCCGCGAGAAGAAGCGTGGCGAAGCTAAGATTGGTACGACTGGTCGCGGCATTGGACCTGCTTATGAAGACAAAGTAGCGCGCCGTGCATTGCGCGTACAAGATTTATTCTATCCAGAAAAATTTGCCGAGCAATTGCGTGAAAATTTGGAATATCACAATTTCATGCTCACTAATTACTACGGCGCTGAACCAATTAATTACGAGAAGACTTTAGCTGAGGCAATGTCTTATGCTGAACGGCTCAAACCAATGGTGGTCGATGTATCCAGTGCTTTATATGCTGCTGAACAGTCTGGCCAAAACCTATTGTTCGAAGGCGCGCAGGGTACTCTATTAGATATCGATCATGGTACTTATCCATACGTAACTTCCAGCAACTGTGTAGCGGGTAATGCTGCTGCTGGTTCTGGTGTTGGTCCAGATTCTTTGCAATACATTTTGGGTATTACGAAAGCTTATTGCACGCGTGTTGGCGCAGGCCCATTCCCAAGCGAGCTTTATGACCACGACAATCCAGCAAGACAAGATCCGATTGGCATACGTTTGGCTGAAGTGGGTAAAGAATTTGGCTCTGTAACTGGACGACCCCGTCGTACCGGTTGGTTAGATGCAGCGGCATTGAAGCGCTCAATTCAGATCAACGGCTTGTCTGGCCTTTGTATTACGAAGCTGGACGTATTGGATGGTTTTGAGACTATTCGTTTATGCGTTGGATACAAACTCGATGGTAAGACCTTAGATGTACTACCTCGCGGCGCTGAATCTGTTGCCCGTTGCGAGCCTATCTATGAGGACTTTCCAGGCTGGAAGGGTACAACCTTTGGAATTCGTGAATGGGGCAAACTCCCAGTTGAGGCGCAAAACTTTTTACGTCGTATTGAGGAGGTTGCCGGTAAACCAATCGCAATGGTTTCTACAGGCCCAGAGCGTGATGAAACCATTCTTCTCCAGCATCCTTTTAAGGATTGACAGAGAATATTTAAAGAATCTATTAACCAAGCCTATTTATTAACTTTTTGTTCAAGAAAATATCAACATGACTGCGCGTACTACCTGCAATAGCCTTCAAGTGGCAACTCCTTTATACCGTTTTATTGAAGACAAAGTACTTCCTGGTGCTGGCATTAAAAGTGCCGATTTTTGGAAGGGTTTTGATGAAATCGTTAAAGATCTAACCCCAAAGAATGAAGATCTACTTGCTAAGCGTGATCGCCTTCAATTGGATTTAGACAGATGGCATAAAGCGAATCCGGGCCCAATCAAAGATATGCCAGCCTATCGTAAATATTTGCAAGACATTGGCTATATTGATGAAGTTCCCGCCAAGATCAAGGTGACCACCCAAAATGTGGATGATGAACTTGCATTACAAGCAGGTCCTCAGTTGGTTGTTCCAGTCCTTAATGCACGCTATGCCTTGAATGCCGCCAATGCTCGCTGGGGTTCCTTGTATGACGCTTTATACGGCACCGATGTTATTTCTGATGCAGATGGTGCCACAAAGGATGGTGCTTACAATCCCGTTCGCGGTGCAAAAGTAGTGGCTTATGCACGTCAGTTTTTAGATGAATCAGCTCCTTTAGCTAAGGCTTTATATAGTGATGTGGTGGCTTATAGCGTTGTCGATACTAAGCTTGTCGTCAAGCTAAAAAATGGAAGTACTACCGGCTTGATAGATGAGAAGCAGTTTGTTGGCTATCAAGGCGAAGCCTCTTCACCATCTTCTATTTTGTTGCGCAATCATGGCATTCATATTGATATTCAAATTGATAAGACTAAAACGATTGGCGCCTCTGATCCTGCTGGCGTCAATGATGTAGTTCTTGAGGCAGCGCTCTCTACTATTTTAGATTTAGAGGATTCAGTTGCAGTAGTTGATGCTGATGACAAAGTGCTTGCCTATGACAATTGGTTAGGCATCCTTAAAGGCACTTTGGTTGAAGAAGTGAATAAGGGTGGCAAAACATTTACTCGCAAACTGAATCCAGACCGTCAATACAAAGCGGGCATTGGCGCAGTAGATGCAAAAGACGGGATTGTGACACTGCATGGCCGCTCACTCTTGTTCCTCCGTAACGTTGGCCATTTGATGACCAATCCTGCGATCATTACGGGTGAAGGCAAGGAAATCTACGAGGGTATCTTAGATGCAGTAGTTACCGTATTGATTGCTATGTATGACATCAATCGCCCAGCGACTCAGGCTATTGGCAATACTCGCAAGGGTTCTGTTTATATTGTTAAACCAAAAATGCACAGCGCAGAAGAGGTGGCGTTTGCTAGTGAACTCTTTGGTCGTGTCGAAAAATTACTTGGCCTACCTGAGAATACAGTTAAGTTGGGAATCATGGATGAAGAGCGTCGCATGAGTGTCAATATCAAAGCGGCTATTGCAGCCGCTAGTGCACGGGTTGCTTTCATAAATACTGGCTTCTTGGATCGTACTGGCGATGAAATGCATACCGGCATGTACGGCGGTGCCATGGTTCGTAAAGGAAGGATGAAGATTGCTAAATGGTTCGGAGCATATGAGCGCCGTAATGTGTTAGCTGGCTTAGATTGTGGCTTAAGAGGCCGCGCTCAGATCGGAAAGGGCATGTGGCCTGCGCCAGATCTCATGAAGGAAATGGTAGAGCAAAAAGGTGCACACCCTTCAGCTGGCGCTAATACCGCTTGGGTGCCATCGCCAACTGCTGCTACTTTGCATGCCATGCATTATCACCAGGTCGATGTTGCCAAGATTCAAAAGGATATGGAGATTCTAGATACGACATCTGAGTATGAAGCCTTAGCCGATGATCTGTTGACAGTACCTATTGCGCTATATCCTGATTGGACTAAAGAGGAGATTCGTGAATCTCTGAATAATAATTGCCAAGGTATTTTGGGTTATGTGGTGCGCTGGATTGACCAAGGTGTTGGTTGCTCTAAGGTGCCAGATATTTATAACGTTGGTTTAATGGAAGATCGTGCAACATTACGTATTTCTAGTCAGCATATCGCGAACTGGTTGCTACACAAATACGTCACTAAAAGAGAAGTAGAGGAAGCGCTACAAAGAATGGCCGCGACTGTGGATATGCAAAATGCAGGCGATCCCCTATACAAACCTATGATGCCGAACTACAAAGATTCTTATGCCTTTAAAGCAGCGAGTGATTTGATTTTCAAGGGTCTTGAGCAGCCTAATGGTTACACAGAGCCTTTGTTACATGCTTGGCGCTTAGAGGTAAAGAAAGCTCAAGCTAAGTAAGTCCACTGAAGTCTAGACAGAAATGGATTTGCCTAAAAAGCAAATCCATTTTTTATTAGCATCAGAAAATGTTCGGATTTTTAAACCCATTCTCCAAAACTCACTCAAGGTTTCCATTTCAATTTAATGATGGCGGCAGGGAGGCGGCTGGCTTTAAAGGTGGTGCTGGTGACTGCGTAGTGAGATCTATTGCAATTGCTGCGAATCTTCCTTACATACGTGTGTGCGAGGATTTAAGGCTGGCCAATGAAAGTTATGCCGAACTTAGAAACGATCGCTTAGCAAAAAGACTGAATGCAAAGGGCGCATCACCGCGAAATGGCAATCATCGTAATGTCTTTCATGACTATATTTTGGGCTTGGGTTTTGAATGGGTACCCACCATGAAAGTGGGGGCGGGTTGTCAGGTACATCTACGCCCCGATGAGTTGCCCAACGCAATACTGATTGCTAAAGTTTCTAAACATCTTACCGCAATCATTGATGGGGTAATTCATGACACGCACGATCCTTCTAGGGCAGGGACGCGTTGCGTATATGGCTACTACCTCAAGAAACCCTAGAATCTTTTCGGTGATGCTTGAGATTCCAAGCGGCCTTGTAGGAATTAGTCATTCCAATCATGGCTGATGTGGTCCAAGCAATTGAAAATAATCCCGAAAATGAGATAAAGAAAGCAAAACTTTTCCAGCCATTTGGCAAAATGTCTGGAATAAATCCCACTGTGGTGTAGCAGCTTCCTGCGAACAATAGGGCATCAAGGCCTGAGTCAATTAACTTGAGCTGAGTCATATAGAAAGCCCAAATGACTATTTCAATCAGATGCATTACTGCAATAAAGAGAAAAGATAAGTAGAAATGTAAATATACGCGGTTATATTGCTTTTTCTTCAGATTTTGATCTGAATATTTTTCAAAACGCATGATGATGAAATTAATCGAGCTGCCATGGTAAAACAGCACGGCGATCAGGCCCGCTATCCCAAAACAAGTATCTCGTACTAGCGGCAAAAATGGAATTCCGGCTATGGTTGATTGGGTCAGAGCATCGGCGGTAATTGACATAAATTTAGCTAGATCTTTAAAGGTATTGAATAAGCAAACATCTTCATCAAGGTTGATAATGTCATATTCAATACCCCAAGTAAAGCGCCTCTTGAACAACATCCCGCACACCATTGAAACGAAGAAACGTGAGCGCTTCTTTTTGCTTTCTTTGGCAGGTATTCAGTTCACCCACATTTTAGATTTCATGATCATGATGCCCTTAGGGCCTCAGTTCATCACAGCGCTTTCCATCAATACACATCAATTTGGATTATTGCTGTCCTCTTATACTTTTGCCGCTGCGATTGCAGGAGTCTTTGCTACCTATTACATTGATCGGTTTGAGCGTAGGCAATTACTCCTACGTTTATATGTTTGCTTCATTATTGCAACGATAGCCTGCGGATTTGCATCAAACTATCACATGTTATTTATTGCACGTGCTTGTGCGGGTGCCTTTGGTGGTATTTTAGGTTCTTTGGTGCAGACAATTGTGGCTGATTCAATTCCATTTGAACGCAGGGGTAAGGCGTTAGGAACGGTGATGGCTGCATTCTCAGTTTCAACGGTGGCTGGCGTTCCCTTAAGTTTATTCTTGGCGAATCATATTAGCTTTTTAGGGTGGCGCGCCCCATTTATGTTTATAGGCTTGATCTCCATAGTGATTCTTTTGATTGGATATCGCTATATTCCTAAAATTTCTGGGCATTTGCATCATGTTCATGAGGGTAATCGCTTTAAGCAAATCTATGACATTCTGATTGCCCATCAGCATGCACGAGCTTTTGTGTTTATGGGCCTCATCATGATCACTGGATTCTCAGTGATTCCTTATATTGCCTTATATCTCACCTCCAATGTCGGTGTTGCTAATTCTTATATTTCATTGATCTATTTGTGCGGTGGTATTGCGACTTTAATGAGCTCAAGGTTGATAGGGCATATGGCTGATAAGTATGGCAAAGTGCGGGTATTTAGAATTCTGGCGATTGTGAGCTTAATTCCTCTGATTGTGACAACCAATCTTGTGCCAGTTCCCCTTTGGATTGTCTTAATTAACTCAACCTCATTCTTTATTTTGATATCGGGACGGATGATTCCTGCTATGGCAATTGTGAGTCAGCTTGTGGAGCCAAAGATCCGGGGAACCTTTATGAGCTTAGTGGGTTCTACTCAGATGTTGGCTTCAGGAATTGCATCCGTTTTAGCAGGCCTAGTTGTTACGATTACGCCAGATGGCAAGATGGAGCATTACAACTTGGTTGGTTATGGCGCAGTTATTTGTGGCCTGCTCACATTTTGGCTGGTAGGATATATTCATACTGATACAAAAAAAGCATAAAGGATTACTCATGATTGAATTTAAAAGACCTGATGGCCAGATTCTTAAGGGGTACTTGGCCGAGCCCAGCGATAAGACGAGCGCCCCTGGCATTGTTGTCATTCAGGAGTGGTGGGGTTTAGATGATGAAGTAAAGGCAGTAGCGGATCGCTTTGCTAAAGCAGGCTATCGTGCATTAGTGCCTGACTTGTATCGAGGTAAGTTAGCTTTAGAGGCAAATGAGGCTGAGCATCTAATGGGCGACCTTAATTTTGGCGATGCGGCTAGTCAAGATATTCGTGGTGCTGTTCAATACCTAAAAGCTACTGGTAGTGCAAAGGTTGCAGTAACGGGTTTCTGTATGGGTGGCGCATTAACTATTCTTGCTGCATGTAATGTGCCAGAGCTAGATGGTTCGATTGTTTGGTACGGTAACCCACCATTAGAGTATGTGAAAGCGGCGAATATTAGTAAGCCCATGTTAGGGCACTGGGCCTTACATGATGATTTCTTCCCAATAACAGGGGTTGATCAATTAGAGGAAAAGCTAAAACAAGCGGGTGTGAATTATGAATTTCATCGCTACGATACAAAGCATGCCTTTGCAAATCCAAAGTCTGAAACACGGGGTTTAGCGCCCCTTGAGTACAGCGTAGAAGCAGCAAAGCTAGCCTGGGAGCGTACCTTCAGTTTTCTACAAAAATATATTTATAGCTAGGCTCTATTAATACATGTCATCGAAAAACAAGATATTTCAGTATCACTATGCACTTATTCTCTGAGAACCTTGCAGTTGAAATTTCCTCCTACTACCGCAACCTAGCCCTAGGTCATGGTGTTATTCCAAAGGTATTTACTTTGGTCAATGACGAAGGCGATCAATATCTTTTCTTTATAGATGATCTTCCATTCGAGACAGAGGAAGAAAAGAATCAATTTTTGGCTTATATAGTGCAAGCACACTTGTCGGTTTGCTATGCCCGTGGGACTTTAGTTGTTGTGGAAAAGAGTCAGCAATATATCGAGTTTGCCGTCATTGATCGAGATGATGCGCAAGCGATTGTCTGTTCGGCCGAGCTAACTAGGGATATAGATGACAAGCCAATTAGTTTGGGTGAATTTGAGAAGACTTTAGTAAATAAGAGCTCTATTATTTTTGGAGGCCTATTCGAGCCTGTTCACCTCTCTGATGAAAAAATCGAGGATTTTGAAAGTCTTTGGGTGGAGATGAAATCTAAAATCTTGCACCGCTCAATGGGACTTTAAATTTTCCTACGGAATTTACGTGAGCTTGCTTCAATCGCAAAAGATCCAGCTAAGGCAATCGCTAGAGCTATTGCACTATTGGGCGCTGTCTCAATCACATTGATAAATAAAGTAAGAAACAAACTCAGATTAATAATGATTGCGGCTAACAGTGGCCAAAGCTTGGCGCCTGTTTGACTGCGTACGCGAATGTGTCCGTAAGTAATAGCAGCGTAGACCAATAAAAAGGCAAGGCTTGCCATTTTGCCAACAACATCCAGTGGAAATGTCAGTACTAAAGCAATTACCAAGAGTGCTGATATGGTCAATGCGCGAAGTTCTGTATTTAAGACTTCTTCACTTAAGGCTTTTGATATTGAGCTCTTACGAGACATATCAGCTGCAATATTAGATGCGGCAAAGATGGTGGCGTTCAGCGCAGCTGCGCAGGCCAAAAGTGCTGATGCACCAATCACAATAAAACCTGCTTTACCAGCTACGATTTGGGCTGCATCAGCTAATACATGCCCACTATAAGATGCCATTTGTGCTGGAGTCAGGAGTAGGATTACTGCAGTACTCACTAGTACATAAGCAACCGTCACCAGAATCAGGGCTGAGAACATGGCAAGAGGTAACTCTTTATGGGGTGCTTGCATGGCATTGGAGGAGTTAGTAACTACGCCAAAGCCTTGGTAGTTGATATACAAGATGCCGGTAGCAATCGCAATCCCATTGAAAGACCAATTCGACATCTCAAATGTACCAATATTAGCTACATGAATACCCTCAGCAGAAAACAGTAAAAGAGCAAACGTCACAAATCCAATGGCTAGTGTCTCTGCTGTACCAACGATATCGGTACCTAGCAAGTTGATTCCAGCACAAAGAATGACGATGATGGCTCCGACTGCTTTTATTTCCCAAGGGGATAAATGGCCACCTAGTAAGGTATTTGCGTATTCGGAGAATCCAGCAGCATAGAGTGCTGCTGCAATCAGATAGGCAATATACTGAAATATATTGAGGCCACCAGAAATTACCCCGGGGCCAAAGCTCATGACTGTGAAAGTAGCTGCCCCTCCGCTACTAGGAAACGTAGCTCCTAATTTGGCATAGGAGTAAACCGAAAAGGAGGCGGCAATAGCACCCAATAAAAAAGCAAGCGGAATGTGTGTTCCAGCATGAGCGCTAGCTGTGCCTAGGAGGGAAAATAAGCCCGCGCCCATCATTCCGCCGATACCTAGAGCGGTCGCTGAAAAGAGGCTAATACTTTTAGCCTTTTTGCTCTCTTTTTTAAGTAAGGAGGGATTCAATGGTCTTTTATAAGTTAGGTATCAGTAAGATAAGCGAAAGCGCTTACTAGCCCTATATTAAGGCTAACGGGAGGGCTTTAAGCTATTTGGTGTCCAGGAGAGGGCTCGACCCCCCCACATGTCATCACCCTGTCATATAAAAAGCTGAAATTAATGAAAATTTTATTGTTAATTTTGTCTAAGGGAGCAGTTTTGTGAAACGTATTCAATTAATGCTTGCAATCCTGAGTTCAACTGCTCTACTAGCTGCATGTGGTGGCGGGGATTCTTCCAGTAGTTCAACGACTAGTACCAATACTCCATCTACGATTGCGTTGATTGGAGATTCCCCATATGGCGGCAGCCCTACAGACACGGCTGAGTTCTTAAAATATCCAGCCTATATCGCAGCGATCAATAGCGATAAAGATGTATCTATGGTGCTCCATACTGGAGATATTCATTCTGGCAAACAATACTGCACCGAAGACTACAACAAATCTATCTTTAATCAGTTTATGTCATTTGTAACCCCGCTTATCTTCACCCCTGGCGACAATGAGTGGCTCGACTGCCAAAAGACCAAGGAAGGCGGAGGAACTTCCAATAGCTACTTCTTAGGCGATCCGTATAAAAATCTAGACCTCGTCCGTTCAATATTCTTCTCGCAGCCTGGCAAGACTTTAGGCAAGAGCCCAGTGACCGTTCATACTCAGGCGACAGAATATAATCCAAATTATCCTACAGATAAAGCGTATGTAGAAAACGTATGGTTTGAAAAATCAAACGTATTAATTGGTACGATTAATCTACCTGGTGGCGGAAATAATGGCGCAAGTTATCTCACTACTGGTGTAAGTGGTCTCAGCGCCCTTTCAATTACAGATCAAATTCGTCAGCAAGAGATTGATAGCCGCACAGGGGCTGCATTTCGTTGGCTGGACACCATCTTTGCCACGGCTAAAGCAAATGGCGACAGTGCCATTTTAATTATGGTTCAGGGTGATATGTGGGATTTAGATAGCAATAAAATGTCAGACAAAACCCTCACGGAGTGGAAGCAGTACATTGACAAGCTTGCAGTTCTCACCAAAGACTTTGGCAAGCCTGTGCTTTTGACGCATAACGACTCTCATTTCTATCGTTCTGACAATCCATTGGTTTTAGGGGCTGAATGCAAAATCGAAGTTCCATCAACCCCAATTGGCAAATATTCAACAGCAACAGAAACCTGCCTGGCAAGTGTGACTGCTGGAGCTCTCAAACCTATTATTCCAGATGGCGTTACCTATGCTGATGCCTATAGAATCGTTCAAGATAAAACAAATCCGTATTACTTACCAAGCTATTCCGTACCTAATTTCCATCGCTTAGTTGGGCATGGAAATGCTACTGCTGCTGGAACTGATATGGAGTACATCAAACTCACTATTGATCCTAGCAAGACAAGCATTACAGCTACTGAAAAAGATGGTGTTGGTTCATTTGGCCCTTTTAGCTGGACACGAGTACAGCCTAAGCTCTAATAAAGGAGTGCATTTGAAAAGCCCCACTAGTTGGGGCTTTTTTATTTGTAATGCACCAAATTGATTCAGGTTTAGTGAGTGGATATTCTCTGAAAGATATTTTCTGAGATACACAAAAATTCATTGAACCGACATATTTGGCGACAAAAATTGAAGAAATTTTAAGTGTGGTTTTTGACTGAACGTTTATGTGAAGGATGGAAAATGTTTAAAGTATCAAAAATATCATTGGTTTCCTGTTCTTTGGTAATGATTGCTAGTTTGGTGGCCTGTTCTGGCGGCAGTAGCAGCGATAGCGCAGCCACTCCTCCAAAGAATGTCATCTTCTTTCTGGGTGATGGTATGGGTATGACAACCCTGACAGCTGCCAGAATCTACAGTGTTGGCGAAGATGGCGAGCTTACTATTGATACTCTTCCTGAAACTGGATTTGTCAAAACGTTTTCAAATGATGCTCAGGTTACTGACAGCGCACCTTCGATGGCCGCCTATATGACTGGCGTCAAAATGAATAACGAAGTTATTTCTATGACTTCTGATACGCAGGCCTACGATACTAAAGGTGTTGCGTATACTTCAGGTAGGGATTCCAAATGCCCAGCATCTGGGAATGGATCTAAGGCACCTACAGTATTGGAGTTAGCGATTGCAAATGGCATGAGCACTGGAGTGGTAACTACAGCTCGCCTGACTCATGCAACACCAGCAGCAACCTATGCCCATATCTGTAACCGAAATGCAGAGAATGACATTGCCTCACAAGCCGTTCCTGGCAACAAGAACTTTAATAGCGCTCTAGGCTCTGGGATTGATGTCTTGTTGGGTGGAGATAGTACCTACTGGCGTCCTGTTGGTGCTGTTGCTGCTGCTCCAACACTAGGTAGAACTGATAAAGCAGATCTTGTGAAGGATATGCAGACCGCTGGTTATACATTTGTGAGCGATGTTTCAGGTCTAAATTCTTTTACCCCTGGTGCTAATAAGAAATTATTTGGATTATTTGATCAGGGCGTTGCACAAGGTCATATGTCTTATGAAGCTGATCGCGATCCTTCTCAGGAGCCAAGCATTGCTCAAATGACAACAAAGGCCATCGATGTTCTATCGCAAAACAAAAAAGGCTATTTCTTAATGGTTGAAGGTGGTCGTATTGATCATGCTCTTCATGAGACCAATGGTAAACGCGCCTTGATCGATACAGTAGCTTTCGATGATGCAATTAAGGCAGCAATTGCAAAAGTGGATTTAAAAAATACCCTTATCGTTGTTACGGCTGACCATGACCATACCCTGGTATTGAATGGTTACGCGAAACGCACTGGTAAGACAACTAGTTCTGAGGCTGGTGTGTTAGGTTTGGTTAAGGACTATGTGCTCGGAGGTCTCACCAAAGATATCACTAACTTAGGCTACTCCATTATGAGCTTTGGTAACGGTGAAAATCGCCCTGCTACGAGAGCGGCCCTAACAGATGTTCAAACTTCAGATCTGAACTATCACCAAGAAGCAGTCATACAAACTTCTGCTGGTGGAGAAAGTCATGGCGGTGCAGATGTATTTATCGGGGCAATTGGCGCTGGCGCTGAAAAAATAGGTGGGCTTATTGATAACACAGAAGTGTTTAAGCTTCTCAAAGCCGGCTTAGGTCTCTAACAATTCTATATACGAAGGATTCTGAAAATGAGTAAATATAGCTCTAGTTTTGTTGCGGCTGGTTTTGTTGGTTTGGCACTATTTGCATCTGCTGCTAACGCTGCCGGTGAAGCCACAAACGTCATCTTTTTCTTGGGCGATGGTATGGGCCCTACCACGATAACAGCATCTCGTATCTACAAGTACGGAGAGGCTGGCTCGCTCAATATGGACAAGTTAAAAAGAACTGCTCGTATTAAAACATTTTCGAAGGATGCACAAACTACGGATAGTGCACCGTCAATGGCTGCATATATGACTGGTGTCAAGATGAATAATGAAGTCATTTCAATGTCTGCAGACACGGTGGCATGGAGTCCAGCTGGGGTAGCATTGGGTAGTAGAGCCTCAAATACTTGTAATACTGTTGCGAATAATGGAACTCCTGCTACTACGATTTTGGAACAGGCGATTGCTAAAGGTAAAGCTACTGGGGTAGTCACTACAGCCCGTCTTACTCATGCAACACCAGCAACAACCTATGCCCATATCTGCAATCGTAATGCCGAAAATGATATTGCGACTCAGGCTGTACCAACTCATGCAAATTACAACAAAGCGCTCGGTAAAGGGGTTGATATTTTAATGGGTGGTGACAGTAGTTATTGGCAGCCCAAGAGCGGTAGTATGTATAACGGCAGAAGCGATAACGTGAATTTGATTTCGGCTATGCAGACTTCAGGCTACACCTACGTTAACGACCTTACAACCTTTAATGCTGCGCCAGTAGCTTCGGGCACCAAGATACTTGGTTTGTTTGATCAAGCAGGCTCACAAGGTCATATGTCTTATGAGGCGGATCGCGATCCAACAAAGGAGCCTAGCTTAGCGCAAATGACTAAAAAGGCGATTGATATTCTTTCTAAGAATAGCAATGGATATTTCTTGATGGTTGAGGGTGGTCGTATTGACCATGCACTCCACGGTACAAACGCCTATCGCGCCTTAACAGATACCATTGCTTTTGATGATGCCATTAAAGTAGCTTTAGATAACGTAGACTTGAGCAAGACATTGATTGTAGTTACGGCTGATCATGACCACACCATGGCATTCAATGGTTATCCTAGTTTGGGAAACAACATCCTTGGAAAAGCGGATAATTATGTCAACGTTAAAAAGGGTATACCAGCGTTAAGTTCTGGCGACAAGCTTCCCTACACGACCTTAGTATTTGGTAATGGTTCTGGTAATGGTAGTTTCACGGCCAACGGTGGTGCAACTCGTTTATCTACTCGCGCTGACTTAACCAGCGTTGATACAACTACTAAAGACTTTAATCAGGAGTATGGAATTCAGACTGGAACAAGCGTAGGTGGAGAAACCCACGGTGGCGGTGATGTGATGTTGTTCAGCACTGGTGCTGGCAATGCAGGATTTAAAGGTACTATCGACAATACAAAAGTCTATGGCTTGATTAAATCTGCGTTTGGATTTTAATATCTCTTTTGGTAGGGTGGATGTTGAATATTAGTAAATTATTATGTTTTGGATTGCTGATATCCAGTGCGTTTGTCGGTTCTGCATCTGCCCAAGAGAATGCTTCTTTTAAAATTGACCATTACACAAAGAGTACTGGTCGTGATGGTGTAACAAGAGAGATCACTTACTCTGAAAATTTATATCGGAACGGCTCTCAACTGATGTATGTCAGAATTGCGCCCGCTTCATCTGGTAAGAAGGCTAGCCACAATCATCGTGATGAGCGGCATTTTGATTCTTCATTGTCCCCTCAATTGGTTACTTTGAAAAAAAATGGTGAGGTTAATTTCACCTTTTTAGATTTAGATAACAAAGTTCGTATTGAAGTTCCTAAGGTTGAATTTAATACTGTCGGATTTACTGGTTCGTGGGTTGACGCGTACTCCCTGGTAGATCCTGCCATATTTAAACAAATGGTTAAAAAGGGTCCGGGATCCCAAGCTAATACAGCTTGGTACGAGCAAATCAGTGATAAGGGCTCAACACGTATTCTTTGGGACGAAAAGAATAGCATTGCCTTAGAGGTTGAAGTCAGCAGCAAGGATGGGCTGGTGAAAAAAAGCTCTAAATCGAAATTAATTGATTCAAATACAGTAAACCCTCTTTTTGCAAGCTCTAATGCTTTCACAGTCAAAGTAATTTCTGACTATCGTGATTAGCACCTGCAGCTTTAGGTAAGACCTTGCATATTATCGAGCATCGGCGCTTTTGAGTATTGTTTGGTGCCCAGGAAGGGACTCGAACCCCCACAACCTTACGATCGCCAGCACCTGAAGCTGGTGCGTCTACCAATTTCGCCACCTGGGCATCCCTTTATTATAGAGTGGCTGCCATTTTTAGGTCATTTCTGGCTCTTTTGGGCTTTTTCCCGTCAGACTTGGTGGTTTGATACAGTAGCCTTATTCATAACAAAAATAGATATCACTGGATATATACAGGGCATGTATTGCCGAAGGAATTAAATGCGTAAAGCAAAAGACTTGATGCCACGTGAGGCTGACCGCTTAGGAGCAGTTCAGGGGCACCGAGATGGATTTGGATTTGTTATTCCCGATGATGGTGGCGAAGATATCTTTCTCTCAGAGAGAGAAATGTCTCGTGTCATGCATGGCGATAGGGTCAATGTCCGGGTATTGGGAACTGATCGACGTGGTCGTCCAGAAGGGCAGATCGTTGAAGTAGTTCTGCACGCCAATAAAGTAGTAATCGGTCGCCTCTTAAATGAAAACGGAGTACTGATTGTTGCGCCAGAAGACAAGCGCATTGGACATGACATTTTGATTCCGCCTAAGGGTCAAGGACAAGCGAAATTAGGCCAAGTAGTGAGCGTGGAGATTATTGATTATCCAGATAGCTATCGCCAGGCAGTTGGGCGGGTAGTGGAGGTCCTGGGCGAGATTGATGATCCGGGTATGGAAATCGAAATCGCTGTGCGCAAGTATGGTGTTCCCCATGAATTTTCTACTGCCGCCATGAAAGAAGCGGCAGCCCTTCCAGACACCGTGCAGCAGTCCGATCTAGAAGGTCGCGTAGATTTGCGCGACGTACCTTTGGTCACCATCGATGGTGCTGATGCGCGCGACTTTGATGATGCTGTGTACTGTGAGCCGGTGATGTACGGTAGAACTAAAGCTTGGCGTTTGATTGTTGCCATTGCTGACGTATCTCATTATGTGAAGCCAGGTCATCCGTTGGATGACGAAGGCTTGTTACGTGCTACTTCAGTCTATTTCCCAAGACGCGTGATTCCAATGCTTCCGGAGAAGATCTCTAATGGTCTTTGCTCCCTCAATCCTGGGGTAGACCGTTTGTGTATGGTGTGCGATTCGGTGGTTGACAACAACGGCGTTGTTTTGGCTTATCAGTTTTATCCAGCAGTCATGCACTCGGCTCAACGCTTTACCTATGACATCGTTTGGGAGATTCTGTCTAATAGTAAAGGACCTGAGGCAACGCGCTTTGCGCAGTTCCGTCCTTTACTGGCCAATCTCTATTCTCTTTATAAGATTTTGCTCTCTGCTCGTGCGAAGCGAGGTGCTATCGAGTTTGAAACTACCGAGACTCAAATTATCAGCAATGAGCTTGGCAAGATTCTACGCATTGAGCCACGTCTTCGGAATGATGCGCACCGCTTAATTGAAGAGTGCATGTTAACTGCCAACGTGTGTGCGGCAGACTTCATTGATAAAAACAAAAACCTGAGTTTGTATCGTGTGCACGGTGAGCCATCTGAAGAGAAGTTAGTTACCTTGCGCCAAGTGCTCAGAACCTCAGGCTTGTCCTTGGACGGTGGTGAGAAACCAAAGCCACGTGATTACGCTAAATTGATGCGTGAGATCAAAGATCGTCCTGATGCCAATATGCTGCAGTCAGTTGTGTTGCGTTCTATGCAGCAGGCGATGTATCAGCCCGATAACGAAGGCCACTTTGGCTTAGCTTACCCAGCGTATTCTCATTTCACTAGCCCAATTCGTCGCTACCCTGATTTATTAACGCATCGGGTCATCAAGTCGATTCTAGAGAAAAAGCCGTATGTACCGGTCTTGCCACCGACAGTGCCGCTTAACCTGACCTTGCCGCGAAAGGGTAAAGGTCGTGAGAACGCTGTAAACGCCAAGAAATCCCAAAGTGATGCTAAAGCAGGAGTTGCAAAGGGCGTAAGAACACCCAAAGGCGCTAATGCAGCATTACCTATTTGGGGTCAATTGGGTGTGCATTGTTCATCTAATGAGCGTCGTGCAGATGAGGCATCTCGAGATGTAGAAGCTTGGCTCAAGTGTTATTACATGCGGGACCATTTAGGTCAGGAGTATGCAGGTACCGTCACTGGCGTTGCTAATTTTGGCTTATTCATTCAGCTCGAGAATCTTTTTGTTGAGGGTATGGTGCATGTCACTGAGCTGGGTGGTGATTACTTTCAATATGATGAAGCACGTCAAGAGTTACGAGGAGAGCGCACTGGTATTCGGTATCGCTTAGGAGATCGTTTGCATGTATTGGTCAGTCGAGTTGACTTAGATGCCCGTAAGATTGAATTTAGTCTCGTTAAATCGGTTGGTGTAGAACCTGGCGGATCTTCCAATCGCCGCCAATTGCTATTAGCAACGGATACCGGTAGGCCAAATAAAAAAGCAGCCTCTAAAAGAAGTCGCCCCGATAACAAGACCCCGCAAAAGCCGAGTGGTATTAATGTGAATGCAGCTAAGTCTGCTGGCACCTTGGGGGCTAACCAGTCGAAGAGCAAAGCCAGTCGCAAAAATGGTCAATCCAAGCCAGGAAGATCTGTTGGCAAGCCTGCTGGTACTAAGCCACCAGTTCGTAGCACCAAAGCGCGCCGTAAATAAAGATTAGAAAATAAGATGAAACAAACAAGATGAAGCAAATAAGATGAAACAAGCAAGATGAAGCAAATATTGGTTGGCTTTCATGCGGTTCAAGCACGTTTGCGTGTAGACCCGGATAGCTTGAAGTCGGTGTACTTTGACTCTGGTCGTCGTGATAGGCGGATGGGAGATTTTTTAAAG